>Ga0070741_10001784_pt1 | contig 62155 bp, 64 predicted proteins | sample Coa_R1_4_FD_66440 | JGI IMG/M metagenome (GOLD analysis project Ga0070741, IMG submission 66440) | Surface soil microbial communities from Centralia Pennsylvania, which are recovering from an underground coalmine fire - Coalmine... | ecosystem: Environmental > Terrestrial > Soil > Unclassified ...
ACCAAGGGCGGCATCATCATTCCCGACACCGCCAAGGAGAAGCCGCAGGAGGGCGAAATTGTCGCCGTCGGGCCGGGCGGCCGTGACGAAGCCGGCAAGCTCATTCCGATCGACGTCAAGGCCGGCGACCGGGTGCTGTTCGGCAAATGGTCCGGCACCGAGGTCAAGATCGACGGCGAAGAACTCCTCATCATGAAGGAGTCCGACATCATGGGCGTGGTCGCCTGAACGCAATTCCTCGTCCTTAGGGACAGACAAGACATTCCAGGAGCAAACGAATGGCTGCCAAAGACGTACGATTTTCCACCGAAGCCCGCGACCGCATGCTGCACGGCGTCGAGGTGCTCGCCAACGCCGTGAAGGTGACGCTCGGCCCGAAGGGCCGCAACGTCGTGCTCGACAAGAGCTTCGGCGCGCCGCGCATCACCAAGGACGGCGTTACCGTCGCCAAGGAGATCGAGCTCGAAGACAAGTTCGAGAACATGGGCGCGCAGATGGTGCGCGAGGTGGCGCAGAAGACCAACGACCAGGCCGGCGACGGCACCACGACCGCGACCGTGCTGGCGCACGCCATCGTCAAGGAAGGCGCCAAGGCGGTGGCCGCCGGCATGAACCCGATGGATCTCAAGCGCGGCATCGAGCTCGCCGTCAAGGCCGTGGTCGCCGACATCGAGAAGCGCGCCCGCAAGGTCGGCTCGTCGTCGGAAGTCGCCCAGGTCGGCACCATCTCGGCGAACGGCGACAAGGAAGTCGGCAAGATGATCGCCAACGCGATGCAGAAGGTCGGCAACGAGGGCGTCATCACCGTCGAAGAGGCCAAGGCGCTGGAGACCGAGGTCGACATCGTCGAGGGCATGCAGTTCGACCGCGGCTATCTCTCGCCGTACTTCATCACCAACGCCGAGAAGATGACGGCCGAGCTCGAAGACCCGTACGTGCTGCTGCACGAAAAGAAGCTGTCGCAGCTCCAAGCCATGCTGCCGGTGCTCGAGGCGGTGGTGCAGTCCGGTAAGCCGCTGCTCATCGTCGCCGAGGACATCGAGGGCGAGGCGCTGGCCACGCTCGTGGTCAACAAGCTGCGCGGCGGCCTCAAAGTCGCGGCCGTGAAGGCGCCGGGCTTCGGCGATCGCCGCAAGGCGATGCTGGAGGATATCGCCATCCTGACCGGCGGCCAGCTCATTGCCGAAGACCTCGGCATCAAGCTCGAGAGCGTCACGACCGCGATGCTCGGCCGCGCCAAGAAGGTGGTGATCGAGAAGGAGAAGACCACCATCATCGACGGCGCCGGCAAGAAGAAGGACATCGAGGCCCGCGTCGCCCAGATCAAGGCGCAGATCGAGGAGACCACCTCCGACTACGACCGCGAGAAGCTGCAGGAGCGGCTGGCCAAGCTCGCCGGCGGCGTCGCGGTGATCAAGGTCGGGGGCGCCACCGAGATCGAGGTCAAGGAGAAGAAGGACCGCGTCGAGGATGCGCTCAACGCCACCCGCGCCGCGGTCGAGGAAGGCATCGTGCCGGGCGGCGGCGTGGCGCTCATTCGCGCCAAGAAGGCGATCGGCAAGCTGACCAACAGCAATGCCGACGTGCAGGCCGGCATCAACATCGTACTCAAGGCGGTGGAGCAGCCGCTGCGCCAGATCGCCGAGAACGCCGGCGTCGAGGGCTCGATCGTGGTCAACAAGATCCTCGAGAACAAGTCGGAGACCTACGGCTTCGACGCCCAGAGCGAGGAATACGTCGACATGTTCGACAAGGGCATCGTCGATCCGGCCAAGGTGGTGCGCGCCGCGCTGCAGGACGCAGCGTCGGTGGCCGGCCTCCTCGTCACCACCGAGGCGATGGTGGCCGAACTGCCGAAGGACAAGCCGGCCATGCCGGCCATGCCCGGCGGCGGCATGGGCATGGACTATTAAGCCAGCCTCACAGGCAACAAAATGCAAAGGGCGCGGTGCGAGCCGCGCCTTTTTTGTTTGCTCAAATGATCATGGTGAGCGTCGCCGGACTGTCGATATTCACCGTCGAGCCGCGGATGCCCGACCACACCGCGGTTGCCGTGATGGACTGTGGGCTGGTCAGCTGAATCGGCACGCAAAGCGTCGTTGGAACGCGTCCGAAGGATCCCGGGGCCTGTTGGTTATAAGTGAAAGCGGCAAAGGGGCTCTGGACCTGGCCATTGATCTCGATGCCGAAATTGCCGCCTGGAAAATTGGTGCCCGTGGCGTACGGATTGGGCACGTTGAGAATGAGCAAAACGGCCTCGCCGGCGACTTTCGGCAGCTGCAACGAAAGGCCCGGGATGGCCGTCCATGAACTGCTGCTTGTGCTGTGATTGCCACTGCTCTGCGCGAAAAGGATCATTGACGCTCTCCTGGAAACGCCGCCGCTGCGGCGGCCAATTGGCTACACCTTCCAGACTACGTTGGGGATGAAACAATCTCAAATTGACGACGGTATGGCGCCCGGACGGGCGCTCAATTGGTCATCAGCCGAAAGCGCAGATTGGTGGCGCCGAGGAAATCGATGACGTCGCCGTTGCGGCGCCAGTTCGTCACCTGCGACAGCGCCGTGAGCAGCGCGGCGTCCTGGCTGATCCGCTCCGGCGTGCATTGCGCCGGCAGCGCCTTGGTCGGCGTCATGGTGATGGCGTCGTCGGTTACGGTCGCCAAGCCGCTCGCCCGCGCGCACCACAGATTGAACGACGCGGCGCCGTCCTGGTCGATCTCGATGGTCGGCACCCGCTTGGCGCCCGGCTGCGGCGCGGCATCGAGCGCCAATTCGCTGCCGAATGGAAACGCGGTGTCGGCTGCGACGGCCGGCACCATGGCGCCGGCCAGCACGAGCGCTGCGAGGACGCTCGTGGCGCAACGGCGCAAGCTCGTCATCGTCGTCTCCAAGGGATGAAAAAACGCGGCCGCAACGGCCGCTCAGCCGATCGACCGCACCGTCAAGAAAGCGCGAAGGTGGATAGGACAAAAAAAGTGGGCCGCACCATGGCGGCCCACGCAGCGCATGATGATGGCTTTAAGCTTTCGGCATATTGGCGATGTCCGGGAAGAAGAAGTAGCAGGCGATCCCGATCAGCACGAGGTAGCCGAGCAGCACCAGGGTCCAGCCGAAATTGTGGCGGATGACCTCGCCTTCGTTGCGCACGAATTTCGAGGTCGAGACGCCGACGCTCGCGGTCTGCGGCGCGATCGGCTTGCCGATCTCGGCGCCCACCGAGTTGAGCGACGGCAACAGCAGCACGGGGAAGCCGAGCAGCTTGCCGACCAGCGCCTGGAACGCCCCGAACATGGCGTTGGTCGAGGTGTTGCTGCCCGACAGCGCCACGCCGATGAAGCCGAGCAGCGGCGCCACGACGATGAACCACGGGCCGATCTTGGAGAACGCGCTGGCCAGCGAACCGGCCATGCCGGAGTAGTTGAACACATAGGCAAGGCCGAAGATGAACACGCCGACCAGCATGGCGCCCCACATCTGCGACCAGGTCTTGGCGAATATTTCGCGGACTTGGCTCATGGTGACGCGCAGCAGCAGTGCGGTGATGATCCAGGACGTCAGGATCGCCGTGCCGGCGACGAACGGCGTCCAGTTGAACACCGCGCTGATCGTCGTGGCCGTCGCGCCGGTCTTGATCGCCGATGTGGCGGAGACGACGTAGTGCAGCACCACGATCGACGGCAGGTGTGACCACGGCCCGGTCCAGGCGACGACGACAGCGACCAGGACCACAATCGGCAACACGGCCATGACCAGATCGCCGCCGGTGAGACCGTGGGCCTCGGCCCTGGTGTCGCCGGTCGCGGGTGCGCCGCCGTAAGCCAGGACCTGCGCCGGCCGCCAGACCTTGAGCAGCAGCAACAGCGCGGCGAAGCAAACGATCGAGCCGATCACATCCGGCAGGAACGGTCCGAGATAGACCGCCGTCGGCAGCTGGCCGGCGATGTAGCCGAGCGAGCCGACGACGGCGAGCGGCCAAGCCGACCACATGCCTTTCTTGCCGGAAACCAGATAGAGCAGAATCCAGGGCGGCAGCAGCGCCAGGATGGCGACGATCTTGCCGACCGAGGCCGAGTAGATCGGCAGCAGCTGGACGAAGGTCATGCCGAACACGCCGGCGGTGACGGTCGCGAGCGCGATGATCGGCGCGCCCAAGGCGCCGTAGGACACCGGCGCGTTATTGGCGATTGCCGCAACGCGAATGGCGTCGAGATCGGGAATGCCGATGGCGATCAGGATCGGAGCGACGAAGGCCCACGGATAGCCAAAGCCGACCAGGCCTTCGAGCAGCGCTCCAAAGGCCCAGGCGAACAGGATGGTCTGGACCCGCACGTCACGGGTGCCGAGGTAGACCAGCCAACGTCGCAGCTTATCGAACGCTCCGGTCGCGACCAGCGTGTTGAACAGCATGACGCCCCAGAACGTGATCCAATTGACGTTCCAGATGCCGGTCAAGGCGCCGTACAGATAAGCGCGCGACCCGTCGCCGAACGGCATTTTCCATACCCACAGCCCGAGCAGGAAAGTGACGATCGAGCCGATCAGCACGGACAGCCACGCCGACAGGCGCAGGCCTGCCAGCAGAAACAAGAGCAACACAACCGGAATGAGCGCGACCAACCAGGTCACGAACAGATTTCCAGTCGGATCGAGAATTTGCGTGAACATGGGCCGACCCCTCCAGTAACCAAATGTTTTTGCGGCGTTCGGTTAGCCGAACGCGCGGGCCGGGAAACGCGTTGAAGTTTTTTGTACGAAAGTTGATGTCCCGTCCTGCACGCATTTTAGCGGAACACGGGTGCCGGCGCCATCACACGATTGTTTTATCCAAAGCCCGCGACGCCCCGTGTGCAGCGCACCATAAACGCGCAATAACACGACGACAGGTCTATCGTTGCGACGGACCGGCTGGATGGCGGCCAAAAACAGGCGGGCGACAGCGCCCCCGCTGCCGCCCGCAACCCGCCCCTTAATCCCGATCAGGCTAGGCTATTTCAGGTTCGTATTCCAGTCGATCGTCGCCGTCAGCTTAGCAACAAAGGCGGCGCTGCACCAGTTCGAACCCGGACCGCCCGGGTTGATGTTCGTGCTGAACACGCCTGACGCGGTCTGATCGCTGGTGAAAGCGTTGCAATCGCCCTTGTTCAGGTTGGTGTCGTAATAGCGCAGATCGAGCGCCAGGACCTTGTAGGTGAAGGTCATGCCGAGGTCCCAGGTCCAGTAGCTGCGATACGGAATGCCGTTCGGAAAGCCGGCGACCGCATAGAAGGCATCGCTGGTGCCCAGCGCCCAGTAGCCGAGATCGCCTGAGACAGAAGCGCCGATGCCGCTCGGCAGGATCGTGCCCGGCAACGTCACCGTGGCATTACCGGTGGTGAACCAGCCCGGTGCGCCCGAATTGAGCACCGACGGCGAGTACCATTCCTGGATGCCGAGGGCGAGTTGGTCGTTCACCGTGTAGGTGGCCTTGGCGTAGGCCTCGACGAAGCTCAGGTCGGCTTTGACCACGTTGCCGTTCGGCAGCGTGACAGCCGTGAAATTGCCATCGCCGAGGCTCGAGCACAGCGCCGGCGTGTTGAAGCACTGCCCGCCCGGGTAATAGTAGTACCAAACGCCGAAATCGAGCGCGAGCTTGTCGAAGGTCGGGCGTATGCCGCCGTAGAAGTCGACCTCGGCCGCGGCGCGATTGGGGAACGAGATGCTCTCGCCGGAAACGCCGGCGTAGCCCTGGAAGTTCGCATTCCAATTATAGCGCGCCTCGAAGCCGGCCTGCGCCGACGGCTGATGATTCGACTGGGTGATGCCGCGGAAATTGTAGTCGTTCATCAGAGCGGCGGTGATGACCACGTCCCATGGCGGTGTCGCGGCGGCTGCGGGCGGCGGCGCTTTCACGGGCATGTCGGCTGCGAACGCGCTCGATGCGGCCGTTGCAGCCGCCACCAATAGCATTGAAGCAAATCTCTTCATTGGCATTGCCCCTGTCCCCGTGACTGCCCGCGGCCGTGTCAAAAAAAACAATCGGTACCCGGTACAGCCACCCAATGCCGCTCTCTGTCGGCGGCGGATAGGGCAGCATTTTCGACAGCCGTCTCAAATCCGCCAAGATTAATTCTACAGCAAATGCTGCCTTTTTATGCGGTTTGGCACTCAGTTCACAAATAGTCACAACGTGTGGCGCGCCGGCCACAGAGCATTATCTGAGTGGCGTGCCGGCTCAGCAGGTTGGCGGCCGGCAAGAGCAATAACCGGAGAGCATCATGCGTGCAGTTGTTGACGGGCAAGTGGTTGCCGAGAGCAATGATGTCGTCGAATGCAAGGGATATCAGTACTTTCCGCGCCAAGCGGTGCGCATGGACTGGCTGCAGAAGACCGCCAGGACCGCCCATGATCTCGAATGTCCGCATGGCGTGCAGTTTTACGACGTGGTGGTCGCCGGCCAGCGTCATGCCCGCGCCGCCTGGTCCTACGAGGCGCCGCGGCCGGAGATGCACCAAGTCGCCGAGCGCTTCGGCTTCTGGGAGGACGTCGAGGTGAAGTAGCGGCGTTGGCGAACGCCGGGCCGCAGCTAAGCCGCCGCCGCTTTCTTGCGGTTGGCTTCGAGCCGCGTGTCGACCAGCGCCACCTGGGCATCGATGGCCGGATGGCTGAGGCCCTTTTGCCGGGCGATCAGCTGCACCAGCTTGTCGGCGCGTTCGATGAACGGCGCGCCGTTCTGCAGCGCCCGCGCCGCCGAGGCCGGCCGGGTCAGCGACTGGGCGGCGTCGGCGTATTTCTCGAACGGCACCAGATCCTCAGGTCTGGCGCCGAGCTTGACGCACAGGTCGAACACGAAATTGTAGACCGAGCGCGAGGTATCGACGTCGCTCCACACCGCCTCCTGGGCGGTGCGCATGCCGTCCTTGGTGACGCAGCGATAATTGCCGGCGAGCAACATGGCCCATTTGGCGAGCGGCACGAAGATCGAATCGTGCACGCGCAAATGCACCGGCAGCTGGATCTTGCCTTCCGGCGCGTCGTAGCGCACGGCATCGATCTCCCGCTGCAGCTGGCGCAGGATCGCCGTCGATTTGTCGCTGTCGAACCGCGCCACCTTGAAGTTGGTCGGCAAGGTCACCATCAGCACGTTGACCTTTTCGTCGGGCGGCCGGATCGCCTGCGGATCGGGGCTGCACAGCGTAATCGAGCCCGGATCGAAATTGTCCCACACGCTCGGATCGGTGTAGGCGGGTTTGAGCGCGTCGTAATCGAGGCCGGGGATGCGTTTGACGTATGGCAGCGGCGGCATGTTCATGATCGACATGCACGGCACCCGTGAGCGCGCCACCGCGTCAAGGAGCTCACGCACGCCGGGCGAGCGATATTGCGGCTCCTGCATCGCAAGGCCGATCAGGTCGTAATCCTCGGGCTTGACGCCGGCCGCGCCGCCCGCCGTCACCTTGCCGGGGAGCTTCCGCGAATCGAGCTCGACCAGTTCCTTGCGGCCGCGCACCGGCAGGCGCACGCGGAAGCCTTCGCCATTGATCAGGTCGGCTTCCGCCGGCAGGCACACCAGATGGACGTGGTGGCCGCCGAACAGGATTTTCGAGGCGAGCAGCGAGCCATACGACGCGCCCATGATGAGGATGTTGTAGGTTCCCGGCATAGCGACCTCCTCACAACGCAGGCGGCCGTTACGGCCGTCGCACTGATGACGTCAGGTTGAGGCTGACATCAGGTTTAAGCGTTTTGCAGGCGTCTTTGCAGGCGTCTTTGCAGGACGCGCCTCGTCAGACCCTGCGTGGATGAATGCAGGCTAATTGATCTTGCAGGCCTGATGCAATGAGCTTGCCGGATGGCGCGCCAAAGCAGTGCGGACGCCGCGGCCGATGCCACGGCGCCCCGCCAGGCGTTCATATGCTAGGGAGCAGCGAAAGGCCTCAGTTGCTCTCCCCGCCGCCCATGCCCGAGCTGCCGGGCATCTGATAGGACGGCATCGGTTCCGGCGCCGGGGCCGGCGCGGGAGCCGGGGCTTTGCGCGGCGCGGCTTTGCGCTTGGGCGCCGCCCGCTTGGCCGCCTTTTTGGTCGTCTTCTTCGGCGCCGCCTTTGTTGTTTTCTTCTTCTTGCGCGCCGGAGCGGCCCGCTTCGCTGCCTTCTTCTTGGTCGCCTTGCGCTTCTTCTTCGCCATCATCGTCCTCCCGTTCTTGCTGTCTGTGGAGAATAGCGTCGGACCCGTGGGAGACGCTTACGCGAACGGTACTTCGGCTCGGATGAGATCCGCTCAGCCCGCTGCCGCACCTGCTGCCACACTTGGGTGCGCGGCCTTGGGCGACCGCTGCTCCCGAACCCTCTGCGGACATGGCCCCCCGGTGGCCCAGTCGATCAGTTCGACCGTATGAACGACGGGTATGTCCGTGCCCGCTGCGAGTTGCGTGATGCAGCCGATATTGCCCGCTGCAATCACGTCAGGTCGCAATCTCTCGATAGTCCCGACTTTGCGCTCGCGCAACCGTCTTGCGATGTCGGGCTGCAGAATATTGTAGGTGCCGGCCGAGCCGCAGCACAGATGACCTTCGGGAATGTCCTTCACGGCAAAGCCGAGCTTGCCGAGAATCTCCTTCGGCTGCCGCGTCACGCGCTGACCGTGCTGCAGCGAACAGGCCGCGTGGTAAGCGACGGCAAGCGCCGGCGCCTGGCCGCTCACTTTGAGGGGTAGCGTCGCGAGATATTCGGATACGTCTTTAGCCATGCCGGACACCTGGGCGGCGCGCTTGGCGTAAGCCGGATCGGTGCGGAACATGAAGCCGTAATCCTTCACCGTGGTGCCGCAGCCCGACGCATTGATCACGATCGCGTCCGCCCCCGGAACGGCGAGCCAGGCGTCGATATTGGCGCGCGCCTGCGCGAACGCCTGGTCTTCGCGGCCCATGTGATGGACGAGCGAGCCGCAGCAGCCGGCACCTTGCGCCACGACGACATCGATGCCGTGCCGTGTCAGCAGGCGAATCGTGGCGGCGTTGATTTCGGGCGAGAGCAGATCGTTGGCGCAGCCGGCCAGCAGAATCACCCGGCCCCGCCGCGGCGCCGCGGCCGGCACGGTCTGCGCCCCGAGCGGACGTCCAGGCAGCCGCCAGGGTGCGAGACCAAGCATGGCGGCAAGGCGTTTGGCGCCCAAGGCCGCGGCGAGCGGCGCCAACGGTTTTGCGGCAAGCGCCGCGATCAGCGCCAGCCGGAAGCGGCGCGGATAGGGCAACAGCTTCGCCAAGAGATCGCGCAGCAGCCGTTCGCCTAACGGGCGGCGATAGGTGCGCTCGATATGGTCGCGGGCCTGGTCGACCAGGTGCATGTAATGCACGCCGGAGGGGCACGTGGTCATGCAGGCGAGGCAGGACAGACAGCGATCGATGTGCAGGGTGACCTCGGCGCTCGCCGGCCGGTCGTGCTCCAGCATGTCCTTGATCAGGTAGATGCGGCCGCGCGGCGAATCGAGCTCATTGCCGTCCAGCACATAGGTCGGACAGGTCGCGGTGCAGAAGCCGCAATGCACGCAGGCGCGCAGGATCTTTTCCGCTTCCGCCACCTGCGGGTCGGCCAATTGCTGGAGCGTGAAGGAGGTTTGCATCGCCGGTTTTTGTACTGGTGTTTCTAGAGACCCGCCCACATGCGGCCGGGATTGAGCACGCCGTTCGGATCGAAACTATCGCGCACGCGCTTGGTCAATGCGGCCACGGCCGGCGCTTCGGGCGTGAAAACCGCGACGGCGGCGCGCACCGCCGCCGGTGCCCGTATGAGCGTCGCGTGTCCGCCGGCTTCGACGACCGCAGCACGCACCAGCGGCGCATGGGCGTCGGACGCCGGCGGCAGCGCCGCCCAGACGAGCCCGCCCGCCCAATCGTAGAGAATTTCGGCATCGGCCCGTTCGGCGAGCCGGCGGCCGACGTCGGGCCCGCGCGCCGGCACCGTCGAGATGCGCCACAGGTCGCGCGTGCCGGATGCACCGTCCGCCGTGAACGGCATCACGTCGCGGACCGCGCGCCAAAACGCATGCGACGGCGCCTCGTCGAGCAGGCCGAGCGTGCCGAACGGTCCGAGCAGCTCCTCGAGCACGGTCTTGCGCTGCGCCACCGACGGGGCGACGCCTTCGAGCCGAAACGCCGTCACCGCCCTCCCCGCACTTGCCGCCGCGACGATACGCGTGGCCACCGCAGCCGGCAGATGCGCCGCGGCCGACACGTCGCCGTACGATCCGGTTGCCGCCGCCATGGCCTTGCGTGCGGCACCGTCATCGAGATCAAGGAGCAGCACGGTCGCCTGCGTCTCGGCACGCGGCAGAACCTTGATGGTGATCTCGGTCATGGCCGCAAGCGTGCCCCATGAGCCGGCCAGAAGCTTGCACAGGTCATAGCCGGTGACGTTCTTCACCACGCGGCCTCCGGACTTGAAGGTCTCGCCCCGTCCCGACACCGCCTGCACGCCGAGGAAATGGTCGCGCGCGGCGCCCGACTTGATGCGCCGCGGGCCCGAGAGGTTCGCCGCGATCACACCGCCGATCGTGGCGCTGCCGGGCGGCGCGCCCAACAACGGCCCGTAGTCCATCGGCTCGAACGCGAGCTCCTGTTTGCTCTTGGCGACCAATGCTTCGATCTCGGCGAGCGGGGTGCCGGCCTTGGCGGAGAGCACCAGTTCCTCCGGCTCGTAGAGCGTGACGCCCGACAGGCCGGACAGATCGAGCGTCGCGTCCCATTGCGCGGCGCGGCCGATGGCGCGCTTGGTGCCGCGGCCGGCGACTTCCAGTGTCTTGCCGCCGGCGAGCGCCCATTGGATGGCGGCTTCGACTTCGCTCGCCTCGCGCGGTGTGAGGCGGTCGCTCATCAGAACCGCGGCAGGTCGGGAAAAGCGACGCGGCCGGCGTGCACGTGCATGCGGCCGAGCTCGGCGCAGCGATGCAAAGTCGGAAACACTTTTCCGGGATTGAGCAGGCTCTTGTCGTCGAACGCGCATTTGAGCCGCTGCTGCTGGTCGAGATCGGCTTCATTGAACATCGCCGGCATCAGGTCGCGCTTTTCGACGCCGACGCCATGCTCGCCGGTGAGCACGCCACCGACCTCGACGCACAGCCGCAAGATGTCGGCGCCGAATTCTTCGGCGCGCTCCAGCTCGCCCGGCTGGTTGGCGTCGTAGAGGATGAGCGGATGCAAATTGCCGTCGCCGGCATGAAACACGTTGGCGCAGCGCAGCCCGTATTGCCGCGACAATTCCTGCATGCGCTTGAGCACCAGCGGCAACTTGGCGCGCGGGATGGTGCCGTCCATGCAGTAATAATCCGGCGAGATGCGGCCAACCGCCGGGAACGCGGCCTTGCGGCCGGCCCAGAACAACAGCCGCTCCTCCTCCGAGTTCGACACCCGCGAGGTCGCGACGCGGCAGCCACGCGCGATCTCTTGGACGCGTTCAAGGAGGTGATCCACTTCAGCCTTGGGGCCGTCGAGCTCGACGATCAACAAAGCCTCGACGTCGAGGGGATAGCCGGCATGGACGAAATCCTCGGCGGCCTTGATGGCGGGTCCGTCCATCATCTCCATGCCGCCCGGAATGATGCCGGCGCCGATGATGCGGGCGACGCAATCGCCGGCGTCCTCGGAGCTTGGAAAGCCGAGCAGCGCTGCGCGCGCGGTCTGCGGCCTCTTGAGAATGCGCACCGTGACCTCGGTGACGACGCCCAGGAGGCCCTCCGAGCCGGTGACGATGCCGAGCAGATCGTAGCCGGCGGCATCGAGGTGCTTGCCGCCGAGGCGGATCACCTCGCCGGTCATCAGCACCAGCTCGCAGCCGAGCACGTTGTTGGTGGTGACGCCGTATTTGAGGCAGTGCACGCCGCCGGAATTTTCCGCCACGTTGCCGCCGATGGTGCAGGCGATCTGCGACGACGGATCGGGCGCGTAATAGAAGCCGGCATGCTCGACCGCCTGCGACACGGCGAGATTGGTGACGCCGGGCTCGACCACGGCGATGCGGTTGTCGAAATCGATCTCGCGGATGCGGTTGAACTTGGCCATGCCGAGGAGCACGCCGTCGCCGAGCGGCAGCGCGCCGCCCGACAGCGAGGTCCCGGCGCCGCGCGGCACCACCTTGATGCCCTCGCGATGGCAATAGCCAAGCACGCCTGCGACCTGCGCGGTGGTTTCCGGCAGCACCACGACCATGGGCAGCTGGCGGTAGGCGGTCAGCCCGTCGCTCTCATAGGGCCGCATGGCCTGCTCGGAGGCGATGACGCCTTCGCCGGGCACGATGCGCTTGAGCGCCGCGACGATCTCGGCACGGCGCCGGAGCACCGCATCGTCCGGTAAGGGCATGGCGACTGGCACGTGTTTGCTCCGCGCTTTCGGACTGCCGCGATCTCATTATAGCACAGCGCGAAATCGCGGGCCCGGTATGTCGGGGCACGGCCCGGGCCATTTGGCCGGTTGACAGCCTGGAACGGGCTCGCTTGAACGGACCGGGGTGCGAAAAACCGGGCATGTCAGATAGCGAAAAGGGAAACGCCAGGATGAGGACGTTGCTTCTCGGAATTGTGATTGTGGCCGCATCGGCCGGCGCCGCCGCCGCGCAGAGCGCCGCCGACGGCGAGCATGAATTCGCGGTGTGCCGGGCCTGCCATCAGATCGGCGAGACCGCCGAAAACATGCTGGGCCCGGAGCTCAACGGCCTCGACGGCCGCAAGGCCGGCAGCGTTGCCGACTACCCGTATTCGGAGGCGATGAAGAATTCCGGCATCACCTGGGGCGAGGCGACGTTCAAGCAGTACATCAAGGATCCGCAGGCCATGGTCAAAGGCACCAAGATGCCGTTCGCCGGGCTCAAGGACGACAAGAAGGCCGCCGATCTGTGGGCCTTCATCAGCCAGTACGACGCCGATGGCGCCAAGAAGAAGTAGCCGTTAACCGGCCGCACACGCGCTTGATCTCCGTCATCAGCAAGCGGGTATAATCGTAAGAGAGAACGCCGAGGAGCCAGCTGGCACGAGGAGAACGCCGCAATGATCAAGGACATCGTGGTCAATCTGAGCGTCGGCGAAGGGGGCTCGTTCGCCGGCGATTACGCCGTCTCCGTGGCCGGCGCGCTCGATGCGCATGTGACCGGCATCGCCTTTGTGTACGACGCGATCGTGCCGGTGGCGGCCACCGGCTACATCCCGCCCGAGGTGATCGAGACCCAGCAACGCGACAGCGAGGCCGCCGCGAAGGCGGCGCTGGACCGCTTTGCCGCCGCGGCGTCGCGGGCGGGCGTCAGCGCCGAGCCGGTCAAGGTTGCGGCGAGCTTCGCCGGCGCCGGCGAGCAGTTCGGCCTGATCGCGCGGCGCTTCGACCTTGTCGTGGTCGGCCAGGCCGAGCCCGGGAAAGACAATGTCGAAGAGTTGATCGCCGAGAGCGCGCTGTTCGAATCCGGCCGGCCGGTGATCGTGGTGCCGTACATCCAGAAGGCGCCGCTCAAGCTCGACCGGGTGATGGTGTGCTGGGACGGCAGTCGCGCCGCGACCCGGGCGATCGGCGACGCCATGCCGCTTCTGGAGCGCGCCGGCTCCGTCGAGCTGGTCATTGCCGGCAACGAGCGCGGCAAGCGCGACGAAATTCCGGGCGCCGACATGGGCCAGCACCTCGCCCGCCACGGCCTGAAGGTCGACGTCAAGCGCATCACCGGCGGCAACATCGACGTCGCCGACGCGCTGCTCTCCCATGCCGCCGACGCCAATATCGATTTCGTCGTCATGGGCGGCTACGGCCATTCGCGCCTGCGCGAATTCGTGCTCGGCGGCGTCACCCGCAGCATCCTGCGCGCCATGACGACGCCGACGCTGCTGTCGCACTGACGGTCACGCCGCCGCAGGCGTCCGGCGCGCCGTCGTTGTCGCAGGAATTATTGTTCCGATCGCGTTGACGCCCGAATAGCGGACGTGTCACGCTCTTCATGGTTCGGTTGAACCGGCGGGCGCAACAAGCCGGAGCTAAACGGTCTCTTGCCACGGCAAGTGACTGCCAGAGGGAACGCGAGCGGGAGGATAGCCTCATGGCCATTGCCTCCGCATGAGCGCTGTGGGGTTGCGCGGAACGGCGGCGCCGCAAGGCGGTGCGCCGGCGCAACTGCTTGAAGTCGCGGACGTGACCATGCGCTTCGGCGGCATCGTCGCGCTCGACGGCGTCACGTTCTCCATCGCGGCCGGCCGCATCGCCGGATTGATCGGTCCGAACGGCGCCGGCAAGACCACCTTGTTCAACTGCCTGAGCCGGCTCTATCGCCCCGCCCATGGCGACATCCGCTTGAACGGCCGCTCGCTCGCCGACTGCGCGGCGTTCGACATCGCCGCTTTGGGCATCGGCCGCACCTTTCAAAGCCCGACCCTGTTCGATTCCCTGTCGGTGCTCGACAACGTCAAGGTCGGCGGCCATGCGCGCTGCCGCGGCAGCCTCATCACCGATGCCTTCACCCTGCCCGCCTCGCGCCGTGAAGAGCACGAGCTCGACCGCACCGCGCGCGCCATGCTGGCGTTCGTCGGCCTCGACAGCGCGGCAGCGCGGCCGGCAGCGCGCCTGACGTTCGCGCAGCGCAAACGCGCCGAACTGGCCCGCGCGTTGGCCGTCAAGCCGTCGCTCATCCTCCTCGACGAGCCGGCCGGCGGGCTCAACCACGATGAGGTGGCCGAGCTCGGCGGACTCATCCGCGCGATCCGCGATCAGCTCGGCATCACCGTGCTGTTGGTCGAGCACCACATGGGCCTGGTCATGAGCCTGTCCGATCAGGTCGTAGTGCTCAATTTCGGCCGCGTCATCGCCGACGGCACACCCGAAGAGGTGCGCGGCATTCCGGCGGTGACCGAAGCGTATCTGGGAACGCGGCACTGATGGCGCCGATCCTGCAGCTGCACGGCGTCAAGGCCTTTTACGGCCAGTTCGAAGCGCTGCACGGCATCGATGTCGCCGTCGAAGACGGCGGCATGACGGTGCTCCTTGGCGCCAACGGCGCCGGCAAGACCACGACCCTGCGCGCGGTGTGCGGCATGGTGCGCAGCGAGGGCGAGATCGTCTTTGCCGGCGCGCCGCTGCAGCGGCGTTCGACCGAGCAGATCGCCGCCATGGGCGTGGCGCACGTGCCGGAAGGCCGCGGCACCTTCATCGGGCTCACCGTCGAAGAAAATCTCCGGCTCGGCGCTTATGCGCGCGCCGGCAAGCCGCACGACACCATGGCGCGGATGTACGGCTACTTTCCGATCCTCGCCGACCGGCGGCGCCAGCAAGCCGGCGCGCTGTCGGGCGGCGAGCAGCAGATGCTGGCGATCGCGCGCGCGCTGATGATGGCGCCGCGGCTTCTGGTACTCGACGAGCCGTCGTTCGGGTTGGCGCCGCGCGTCGTCGAAGCGATCTTCGCCATCATCGACCGCATCCGGCGCGAGGAGCGCGTCAGCGTGCTGCTGGTCGAGCAGAACGCCAGCCTGGCGCTCGCGCTCGCCGACCACGCCTATCTGATCGAAACCGGCTACGTCGTCGCCTCCGGCAGTGCCAAGGCACTGGCCGACGATCCGCAGATCCGCCGCTCCTATCTGGGCTACTGATCGGGACGCCCATGCACCTGTTCCTGCAACAGATATTCTCCGGGCTCGCGGCGGGGGCGATCTATGCAAGCCTCGCGCTGGCGCTGGTGATGATCTACCGCGCCACCGATCTCGTTAATTTCGCCCAAGGCGAGATGGCGATGTTTTCCACCTACATCGCCTGGATGCTGGTCAACGCCGAGGTGCCGTTCTGGGCCGCCTTCGCGATCACCCTCGTGGTCTCGTTCATCGGCGGCATGCTCATCGAGCGCATCGTCATCCGGCCGGTGGAGAACGCGCCGGTTCTGGCCGCCGTGGTCGTCACCATCGGACTGTTGCTGATCCTCAATGCGATGGCCGGCTGGCTGTTCAGCTACACCTTGCAGGAGTTTCCGAGCCCGTTCCCGGACCGGCCGCTGTTCGGCAACCTGATGACGACACGCGATCTCGGCATCATTGCCGTGACGCTGGTCATGCTGGCGCTGCTGTTCGCCTTCTTCCGTTTCACCACGATCGGCTTGGCCATGCGCGCGGCGGCGCAAAATCCGGCGTCGGCGCGGCTGTGCGGCATTCACGTCGGCCGCATGCTCGCCATCGGCTGGGGCCTTGCTGCCGCCATCGGCGCCACCGCCGGTATCATGGTGGCGCCGATCCTGTTCCTCGATCCCAACATGATGGGCGGCGTGCTGCTCTACGCCTTCACCGGCGCGCTCCTGGGCGGCATCACCAGTCCTGTCGGCGCGGTGATCGGCGGGCTGATCGTCGGTGTCACCGAGAATCTGGTCGGTACCTATCTGATCGCGAGCCAGCTCAAGCTCACGGTGGCGCTGATCCTGATCATCGTGGTGCTGGTGTTCCGGCCGAACGGCTTGTTCGGCACCGCGATCGTGCGGCGGGTGTGATCATGAACGATGGCGCCGCCGCAATCGCCTCCGAAAAGCTCGCCGTTTCCGGCCCTGCAGAGCTGCGCCTCGTTGCCTGGCGGCGGCTTGGCATCGCGGCCTTGATCGTGCTGGCGGCGGCGCTGCCGTTCGGGCTGAGCAATTATCACGTGTTCGAGCTGACGCTCGTGATGATCTACGCCATCGCCGTGCTCGGGCTGAACATCCTCACCGGCTATAACGGCCAGATCTCGCTCGGCCACGGCGGCTTCTTCGCTGCCGGCGCCTATACGGCCGCGATCCTGATGCACCGCTACGGCGTGCCGTACTGGGCGACCCTGCCGGCGGCTGCCCTGGTCGGCTTTGCGCTCGGCGTGCTGTTCGGGCTGCCGGCGCTGCGCTTCGAAGGCCCGTATCTGGCGCTGGTCACGCTCGCCATGGCGGTGGCGACGCCGCAGACCTTGAAATATTTTTCCTGGACCGGCGGCCAGCAGGGCATCCATCTCGCCAAGGCCATGCCGCCGCCCGGCCTGCCGCTCGACCGCGACCGCTGGCTTTATTTCTTCGTGCTCGCCGTCTTGCTGGTCGCGATCCGCATCGCCGCCAACATGCTCAACGGCCGCACCGGCCGCGCCTGGATGGCGATCCGCGATCATTCCATCGCCGCGGCCGCCATGGGCATCCACACCGCACGCTACAAAACCCTGGCGTTCGGCACCTCGACCTTGTTCACAGCCGTCGCCGGCGCGCTCTCCGCCATCGTGGTCGGCTTCGTCGCACCGGAGAGTTTCAGCCTGTTTCTGTCGCTGTCGTTTCTGGTCGGCTCGGCGGTCGGCGGCATCGCCACCATCGGCGGCGCCATCGTCGGCGGCTTCTTCATCGAATTCGTGCCGAACTTCGCCAACGACATTTCCGATGCCGCGCCATGGGCGGTGTACGGTGTCGCGATGCTGTTGTTCATGTACGCGATGCCGCGCGGCGTGGTCGGCTCGCTCGGTCCGCTCGCCGCCTGGCTGCGGGCGCGGTGGCAGCGAGGCGCGGCAGCGGAGCCAATCTCGTCGAAGAACGCGTCAGTCAAGCCATGAACAAACCAGGGAGGTTGGAATGACAGTGAAGCACACGACGCTGGCCGGCCTGTCCGCCATCGGCCTCATCTTCGCCACCGGATTGGCCCTCGCGGCCGGCCAATACGGGCCGGGCGTCAGCGATACCGAGATCAAGATCGGCAACACCATGCCGTATAGCGGCCCGGCATCGTCGTACGGCGTGCTCGGCAAAGTGGACGCCGCCTATTTCGCCATGATCAACCAGCAGGGCGGCATCAACGGCCGCAAGGTCACCTTCATCAGCCGCGACGACAGCTACAGCCCGCCGAAGACCGTCGAGTTGGTGCGCCAGATGGTCGAGCAGGACAAGGTGCTGTTCATGTACCACACGCTCGGCACGCCGCCCAACATGGCGATCCACGGTTATCTGAACGAGAACAAGGTGCCGCAATTGTTCGTCGCCACCGGCGCCGATCAGTGGAACGATCCGAAACACTTTCCCTGGACCATGATGTGGCTGCCGAGCTACGGCACCGAGTCGCACATCTACGCCCGGTACATTCTCAAAAACCTGCCCGACGCCAAGATCGCCGTGCTGTATCAGAACGACGATTACGGCAAGGATTATCTCAACGGCCTGCGCGACGGCCTCGGCGACAAGGCCGCCAAGATGATCGTGGCGACGCAGTCCTACGAGACCACCGATCCGACCGTGGACTCGCAGATCGTGGCGCTGCAGGCGAGCGGCGCCAACGTGCTGCTGACGGTGGCGATACCGAAATTCGCCGCGCAAGCCGTCCGCAAGGTCTACGACATCGGCTGGAAGCCGACGCATTTCCTCAATTCGGTCGGCAATTCGGTGGGCACGGTGATGAAACCCGCCGGGCTCGAGAAAGGCGTCGGCATCATTTCGGCAACGTTCGCCAAGGATCCGACCGACCCGCAATGGCAGAACACGCCGGAATACAAGGAGTGGCTCGACTTCATGAAGTCACACGGGCTGTCCGCCAACATCACCGACGCGCAGGCCGCGATCGGCTACTCCTACGTTCAGACTATGGTCGCCGTGCTCAAGGCGTGCGGCAACAATCTGACCCGCGAGAACGTGATGAAGCAGGCGGCGAGCCTGCATAATCTGTCGCTGCCGATGCTGCTGCCGGGCATCACGCTCAACACCAGCGCCGACGACTTCTCGCCGATCAAGCAGATGCAGCTGCAGAAGTTCGACGGCACGACCTGGAAGCTGTTCGGCGACGTGGTGTCGGCGTCGGGGTCGTAAGCGAACTGTCTTGAATTGCGCTCGTCCCCGCGAAAGCGGGGACCCAGCTTTGTTCATGCTCCTTTATTCCCGCTTTCGCGGGAATGAGCGGAGTTCATGTGCTCGCCGGCTGATTGCTGATCACCAGGCCGCGGGCGCGCGCGTCGGCGACACCGAGCGCGCGCAACGCGATAAGCGTCAGCGACTGAACGACGTCACGCTCGCGGCCGGCGGCCGCGGGCGCCTGCGGGCCGAGCAGTCCTTCGATCAGGACGCCGAGCAGCGCCGCCGTGGCGAGCCCGGCGTCCTGCTCGGGCAATTGTCCGCGCGAGGCCGCCGCCGCGATCAGCGCGGCGAATTCGGCGGCGATCGTTTGGCGAAACGCCGCCCGCGCGGCGTTCAGTTCGGCGTCGGCCGGTTCGGCGATAGCGGCATACAGCAGACGACGGTCGCGCAACGCGCGCGCCGCAAACGCCATGATCGCGGCGGCGAGCGCGGACAGCGGCCCGGGCGCTGCAGCGGCGGCGCGGCGCAGCGCGGCCATTTCGGCGTCGGACATTTCGCCGAGCAAGGCCGCGACCAGATCGGCCTTGCCGGGAAAATAGCGATAGACCGTGCCGGCCGCGATGCCGGCTTTGGCCGCAACCGGCTCGATCTGCAGCGCCGCCAAGCCGCCTTCGCTCGCCGCGGCGCGCGCCGCCGCAATAATCGCGGCGCGCCGCGCCGCGAGCCGGCGGCTGACATTTTCAGTGCGGCGATAAGGCATTGGCGGACGGAATCAGCCTCGAATGTCAACATGTGAACCACGATTCAAGTGAAGCCACAACGTCGCGGTGCGCGGCTTTGCGCTTGGGTGGAGCGTTCGGCTCTGGCATATCGGTCCGCGACAGACCGCAGGGGAGAGACGCTCATGACAGGCAGAACGCTGTTGCTTGCCGCAATGGCCGCTGCAAGCTTCAGTCTGGCCGCCGCCGCACCGGCAGCCGCGCAAAACAACTATCCGAACCGGCCGATCAACATGATCGTGCCGCTGGCGCCGGGCGGCTCGACCGACGCACTCGGCCGCATCATGGCGCAGGCCATGAGCCGGCATCTGGGCCAGACCGTGGTGGTGGAGAATGTCTCCGGCGCCGCCGGCACCATCGGCGTGACCCGCGCGGTGCGCTCACCGCCGGACGGCTACACCATCCTGTGGGGCATGTGGGGCACCAACGTCGCCGATGGCGCCATCTACAATCTGAGCTTCGATCTGCTCAACGATTTCGAGCCGGTCGCGCTGGTCGCCACGCAGCCGTTTCTGATCGACACGCGCAAGACCATGCCGGCCAATAACCTCAAAGAGCTGGTGGCGTGGCTGAAAGCGAACGGCGACAAGACCAGCATGGGCACGTCGGGCGTCGGCAGCCCGAGCCATGTCGCCGGCGTGCTGATGGAGAACATGCTCGGCCTGCACTGGCAGATGGTGGCGTACCGCAGCGCCGGCCTCGCGACCAACGATCTTTTGGCCGGCATCACCGACATTCAGCTCGACACGCCGGCGGTGTCGCTGCCGCACGTGCGCGCCGGCGCGCTCAAGGCCTTCGCGGTCACGGCACCGAAGCGCATCGCCGTGGCGCCGGAAATTCCGACCACCGACGAAGCGGGCATGCCGGGCTATTATTTCTTCTTCTGGCACGCCATGTGGGCGCCGAAGGGCACGCCAAAGTCGATCATCGCCAAGCTCAACGCCGCTGTTCAGGCCAGTCTCGCCGAAGACGAAACCCGCAAGCGGCTGCTCGACCTGGCGCAGGAAATCTATCCGCCCGAAAAGCGCACGCCCGAGGCGCTGCACGCCTTCCAGAAAGCCGAGATCGAAAAGTGGTGGCCGATCATCAAGGCCGCCGGCATCAAGGCGCAGTAAGGCAGCGCCCTGCCCCGCAGCGGAAAGCAGCGCTGCACCGCCAGCTCGTAAGGCCGCGGCTACTGCGGTTGCGGCTGTGTCTGCTGCGGCTGGTGCCGCTGCAGCTCCTTTTGCCTCGCGGCCCGCTTGGCCTCCCTATGGCCGATGTAGCAGCCAACGGCAGCGCCGATCACACCGTGATGAACGGTGTAGTGACCGGCCACGCCGCCGACCACGGCACCCTTGATGCAGCCTTTGGCGTCGGCCGCAGCGGTCGAGAGCGCAATGCCGAGGGCCAGAACCGCGCAAGCGAAAATGGTTTTCATGCCGCATTCCTCCGTTACGGCTGCCCAATCCGCGAACGGAGGCTTTGGTTCCAAACGGCCGTATTTGCTCGCAAACCGCAATCGCCAGGCAGGCACAATCAGCCGCCCTGCGCGGCGAGCGACCTGGCGCGGATGTTCGACAGCGTCGTCACAGGCGTGATCGCCTCGGGATCGATCTTCAGCCGGATGATTGCCGGCTTGCCGCTCGCCTGCGCGGCTTTGAATGCATCCGGAAAATCCTCGGTGCGCTCGACCGAGGCGCCGAAGCCGCCGAAGGCGCGCGCATAGGCGACAAAATCAGGATTGCGCAGTTCGGTGGCCGAGATGCGGCCCGGATATTCGCGCTCCTGATGCATGCGGATGGTGCCGTAGATGCCGTTATCGGCGATCAGCACCGTGAATGGCAGATCGTACTGCACGGCGGTGGCGAACTCCTGGCCGTTCATCAGAAAGTCGCCGTCGCCGGCGACGCAAACGATGGTGCGCTCTCGATAAAGCCGCTTCATTGCCACGGCGGCCGGCACGCCAAAACCCATCGAACCAGCGGTCGGTGCCACATGCTGGCCGAAGCGGCGCATGCGGAAGAAGCGGTGAATCCAGGCGGCGTAATTGCCGGCGCCGTTGCAGATGATGGCGTCGGCCGGCAGGTTGTCGCGCAGCCACACCATGATGGCGCCGAAATTGACGGTGCCGGGCTGCGCGGTCGGCTTCTCGGTCCATTCGAGATAGTCGGCGTGCGCCGCGTCAGCCTCGCCGGGCGCGGCGCGCCGCAGTTCGAGATGCTCCAGCGCGGCGGCGAACGCGGTGGGCGTGGCGTTGATCGCCAAGGTGGGGCTATAGACGCGGCCGAGCTCTTCGACGCCCGGATGGATGTGGATGAAAGGCACCTGCGGCCGCGGAATGTCGAACAGCGTGTAGCTCTGCGACGGCAATTCGCCGAGCCGGCCGCCGCACAGGATGACGAGATCGGCGGCCTTGATGCGCTCGAGCAGCTTCGGATTGGGCCCGATGCCGAGATCGCCGGCGTAGCACGGATGCAGCGCGTCGAAGACGTGGGCGCGGCGAAACGTCGTGGCGACCGGCAGCTTATGTTTTTCGGCAAAGCGCCCGACCGCGTCGCGGGCGGCTTGCGACCAGCGGCTGCCGCCGAGCAGCATGATGGGCGAGCGCGCGGCCTCGAGCATCTCGGCGAACTTTTTCAGCTCTGCCGGACCGGGCGAGGTCTCGACCACTGCGAAAGGCGCTGCGTCGGCGACGGCGACGCGCTCGACCAGCATGTCTTCCGGGATGGCGACCACGACCGGGCCGGGCCGGCCGTTGGCGGCGGTATAAAAGGCGCGCGACACGATCTCCGGCACGCGCGCCGGATCGTCGATCTCCGTCGCCCATTTGGTCATCGAGCCGAACACGGCGCGATAATCGAGCTCCTGAAACGCCTCGCGCTCGCGCATGTCGCGCGCCACCTGGCCGACGAACATGACGAGCGGCGTCGAATCCTGGCGCGCGATGTGGATGCCGGCCGACGCGTTGGTGGCGCCCGGACCGCGGGTGACGAAACAGACGCCCGGCCGGCCGGTCACCTTGCCGATCGCCTCCGCCATCATGGCGGCGCCGCCCTCCTGGCGGCACACCGTGACGGTCAGCGCGCTGTCGTGGAAAGCGTCGAGCACGGCGAGGTAGCTCTCGCCCGGGACGCAGAACACGTGCTGCACGCCGTGAATTTGCAACTGATCGACCAGCACTTCGGCGGCGGTGCGCATGTTGTCCTTGGCGCGCATGTCGGTCTCCTCGACTCGCGGGGCGCGAGACGGCACCTGAATGGCGCGATCCCGAGCGGCGGTCCAGTGTCGGGCAGCATCACGGTTAGGATTTCGGCATTTACCCTCTTTCCCGCGCGGCGCCGCGAAGCCACCATGGCGGCATGACGGACGCCGACGACGGTCAAGGCGAGGTCCCGGCTCAAGCCGAGGTCCTGGCGTTTCTCGCCGCGCCGCAAAGTTACGGCGAGCCGGGGACAAAAACCGTGCGGCGCATCGACACCCATGCGGCAACGGTGTTCCTTGCCGGCGAGCGGGTGCTCAAGGTCAAGCGCGCGGTGAGGTTTCCGTTTCTCGACTTCTCCACCCTCGATAAACGCAAGGCCGCCTGCGAGGCCGAGCTTGCGGTCAACGCGCCCTATGCGCCGCAGATCTATCGCGGCGTGGTTGCCATCACCCGCGAACGCGACGGCGGGCTCGCCATCGGCGGCAGCGGCACGCCGGTGGAATGGGCGGTCGAGATGCGCCGCTTCGACGAGAACCGCACGCTCGATCATTTGACCGATACGATCGACGATGAGCTTGCGGACGCGCTCGGCCGCGCGGTAGCCGCCGCGCACGCCAAAGCACCGCCGGTCGAGGCGGCGCCGTGGATCGCCGCGCTCGGCGGCTATATCGACGAGCACGTCGAAGCGTTCGGCGGCCACCCCGAAATCTTCGCACCCGATGCGATCGACGAGCTCGCCCGGCAAAGCCGCGCCACTTATGAGCGCATCGTGCCGCTGCTGCGCGAGCGCGGCCGCCGCGGTCTGATCCGCCGCATCCACGGCGATCTGCATCTCGGCAATATTGCGCTGATCGACGGGCGGCCGGTGCTGTTCGATGCCATCGAATTTTCCGACATCATCGCCTCGGGCGACGTGCTGTACGATCTGGCGTTCCTGCTGATGGATCTCGTCCAACGCGATCTGGCGCAGCCCGCCAACATCGTGCTCAACCGCTATCTCGCCGAAACCAGGCGCATGGAGGATTGCGACGCGCTCGCCGCGCTGCCCTTCTTTCTCTCCATGCGGGCCGCGATTCGCGCGAATGTGACGGCGGCGCGCATGGAGCGCGCCGCGGCCGACGCGCAGCGCGCCATCGCCAAGGTGGCGGCCGCCTATTTCGCATTCGCGCAGCGGGCGATCGCGCCGGCGGCGCCGACGCTGGTCGCCGTCGGCGGCCTGTCCGGCACCGGCAAGACGCAAGCCGCCCGCGCCATGGCGCCGCATCTCGGACCGATGCCGGGCGCCGTGATCGTGCGTTCCGACGTCGAGCGCAAGGCGCTTTTCGGCGTCGGCGAGACCGACAAGCTGCCCGAGCAGGCTTATGCGGCAGAGGCGACCGAGCGGGTCTATGCGGCGCTTGCCGACAAGGCGTGCCGCATCGTCGCGGCCGGGCATTCGGCACTCGTCGATGCGGTGTTCGCCAAGGCGGCGGATCGCGCCGCGCTTGCCGCCGCGGCGCGATCCGCCGGGCTCCGCCTGCGCGGCCTGTTTCTCACCGCGCCGCTCGAGACCCGGCTCGCCCGCGTCGGCGGCCGCACCCACGACGCCTCCGATGCCGACCGCAAGGTGGCGCAGATGCAGGAGGGATACGACCTCGGCGCGCTCGATTGGCCGCGGGTCGACGCTTCCGGCACGGTTGCCGAAACCGCCGCCCGGGCGCGCGCTATGCTGCATTGACGGACGCGGTTCGTGCCGACATAAAGCGGCCGACACCCGACCCCGCCGCCCCTGCTCGCGGCCTTTGCCCGGCCGGGGAGAGAAAGGTCCGAAATGGCGAATTCCGCATCCACCACGGCCGCCCATGAGGGGGAGCCGAACCGCCGCGATTTTCTCTTCATCGCCAGCGCCACCGTGGCAGCAGTCGGCGCAGCCGCCGTCCTCATACCGCTGATCGATCAGATGAATCCCGACGCCTCGACGCTCGCCGCCGGCGGCCCGGTCGACGTCGACGTCAGCAAGATCGCCGAAGGCTCGCAGATCGTGGTGCGCTGGCGCGAGCGGCCGATCTGGATCTATCACCGCTCCAAGCAGACGCTCGACATGCTGCAGAACCAGAAGGACATCGCGCGATTGTCCGACCCGAATTCCGAGGAGACCCAGCAGCCGCCCTATGCGCAAAACTGGCACCGCTCGCTCAAGCCGGAATTCGGCGTGCTGGTCGGCATCTGCACCCATCTCGGCTGCATTCCGCTGTTCTTTCCGAATCCGAGCCAGACGACGCCGGTGGCGGACTGGATCGGCGGCTATTTCTGTCCGTGCCACGGCTCCAAATACGACGCCGCCGGCCGCGTCTATAGCGGCGTGCCGGCGCCCTACAATCTGCCGGTGCCGCCGTATCACTTCGTCAACGACACCACGCTGCGCATCGGCGAAAATCCGCCTAACAACGCCTGGAAATTCGAATCTATCCGGCAACTGTGACTCTTCCCTTTCCCGCGAAGCGGCGAAGGGGGACCATCCGCAGCGAGCGACAAATCGCAGGTGGACAAAGCCGCGAAGCGCCGCGCTCACGCTGCACATCCGCTGCGTAAGACCGCGTGGGCTTCGCTTCGCTCAGGCCGCCCCACATATGAAGCGATGCGTCGAGTGCGGCGCCCCGAAAACCCGCGTCACCAGCCGGTGTTCACCGGATCCGGGTGACTGCAGGCGACTCTTCACGAGGCCGCGGTCTCGACCAGCACGTCGATATCCGGAGCGAGCGGCGCTGCGTCGGCGACGAGCGCCGGCGTGTTCAGCGCTTCGAGGATTTTGCGAATGAGATCGCCGCCCGCCGCGTCGCGGATTTCTTGCAACGGAATCCCGGCCGCGACGGCATCCTTTCCACAGTCGGTGGCGAGCCGCACGGCCTCGGCCAGTCTCTGAACCGGCGGCAACGGGCGGACGTGCTGCGCGAACCAGTGGATCAAAAAGTCGCCTGCCTTGTCACTCATTGAGCCGACTCCGCGACACTTCCCTTGCGAATTACAGCCAGCCCGCATGGTAAAATTCCGCAGCCGGCGTGTCGGAACGAAGGCATGGCCGCTGGCGCAGCCCGTAGGTTGGCTTGAGCGCAGTGAAAACCCATCATGGCGTCAAGGGCATGCGATGAGTTTCGCTGCGCGCAAAACTCGTCCTACGTAGGCTACGTCACGCCGACGCCCTCGGCGCCAGCGGGTCCGGCGTCTGAGCGGCGCGATGTGTCGTGAAAAATACATACAACAAGCAGGCGTCTATCACGACGGTAGCGCCCAAGACGGTGTAAGCCCACGGGCTTGCCAGCATCTGCAGCTCGATCAGCACGCGTGACAAACCGAACGCCACGACCCAAGCATCGAAGCTCATGCAGATCCGACGAAACGTCTCGGCATCGACCCGCCGCATCAGAAAGGCGCCGAGTGGAATGCCGACCAGAACGCTTGGAATGAAGGTCAGCAAGATGTTGGCGCTTTCGGTGATGAACAGGCCCAGCTGATAATACACGATTGCGGTTACGCACGACTCGACTACTCGCACCAGCGCGAGTCCGGCGCGAAACTCGTTTTTGACCAGACCCTGATTGTTGAACAGCACCGCGAGCGGTGGTCCCGAGATGGTCGTGACCGAATAGAGAACGCCCAAAGCCGTGCCGAACGGCAGGCCGATCAGCCAGTTCGAGCGGATTGGCCGTCGCCAACCGGCGGCTTGGATCAGTATGAGGGGTAGGATCACGACGTAGGTGGCGAGCTTGGTCCAATCCGGCTCCAGCAACTTCAGCAAAAAAGCGCCGAAGGCGATGCCGGGCAACAGTCCGATGAGGATCGGAAACACCCGGCGCCATACCGCCGGCACGCCCTTGAGGTTGATGAACAAAACGTAGAAGTTCGACAGGACCTCGATCACCACGACCGCCGGATTGAGGACGCGATTGGTAAAGAACACCAGCGCCAGCGGCACGGTGAGCGACGAAAAGCCATAGCCGATCGCGCCATTGACGAACGCTGCAAATAAAGCGATGCCGGCAAGAACGATCATGGCGGTATCGAGTGGAGGCATCTTGAACTTCCATCACCGACGTGCGCACGCAATGCACAGCATTATAGCTCAGCACCGGGAGCGCAGACGGCAAGACTGCTCAGCCGGTCGCAGCGCGCGGTCTCGCCATAAAACAGCCATCCGCCGAAGAACCCCTCCGCCATGCAGAGCGGCAACGTGCTCAAGATGGTATGTCCGCCAGGCGCAGGCCATCGTGTGGGCACGTAAACTTAGGATAAGATGCGGCTGCTACCGCGGGCAGGCGCGGCATAGAGTCGGCCATGGCGTCCACCTGGAACAAAAGCGCCGGTGCCGCATTTATGCCTCCATCGGCTTTATGGCCCCGATCACGGGAGGCGCTGCTATGTCTTTCTTCCGCAAAGACGCCGATCATCTCATCCCCATCCACCCCGACAATGCCGCCAGCAGCGATTGGATCGTCCTGCTCGAAGCCAACACCATCGTCGGTGCGCCGGGCGGCAAGCTCCGAGTCGCAAGGACGACTCAAGAGCGGAAGATCGTCAACAAGTTCGCCGGGCTTCGGCGCAAGCCGTATCTTGTGATCGACGGCTACGATCCGCGCATTCACACGCTGTATTTCTGTCCGCAATTGTACAAGCACGACGACGACGATCGCCTCGTGCCGCTGGACGGCGACGAGATCGGCCGGCTGGTGGCGAAGGCGCTCGAGCAAAACGTCAAGTCGCGGCTGCCGTGGTACGAGCCGACCGACAAGCTGCCGGGCGAGCCGATCATCAACGGCGACATCGTCCGCGACTTCGATACGCTGGTGGTCGAGAAAACGCCCAAGCGGCCGGTGGCCTTGGTGCGCACCGCGGCGGAGTGACGTTTTCTCTTCGTCATTGCCGGGCTTGACCCGGCAATCCATGCTGCATTGAGGTCGCGTGGATGCGCGGGTCAAGCCCGCGCATGACGAGTTGATCTGAGATTTCTCATCCTGCCGCTTCGCAGCACTTTCGCGCCGGGCGTCCTGCAGGCGGACGATGTTGTCGGCATCCGGTGCGCGCGCTTCGGCCAGCGCTTTGGCGATGGCGCGGCTCAATTCCGACAGCAGGAAAGGTTTGCGCAGCACGGTGAACTCCGCTTCCGCCGTCGTGGCGCTGCTGCTGTAGCCGGTGACCAGCACGATCGGCAGATCCGGCTGGCGCTGCCGCAGCGTCTGAACGAGCGCAAGGCCGTCCATGCTGCCGGCCATCACGATATCGCTGATCACGATCTGAAACGGCACGCGCGCGGCCAGCGCCAGCGCGGCCTCGGCGCTCTCGGCGCTATGCACGCTGTAGCCGAGCTGCTCGACGAGCTGACGCGTCACTTCGGCGACGTCGGGATTGTCCTCGACCAAAAGCGCGGCGCCGCCTTCGACCTCCTGCAACGGCGCGTCGCGCGCCACCGCCGCCTGCCCGTCCAGGGCACGCGGCAAATAGAGCGTCACCGATGTACCGCGGCCGAGTTCGCTTCTGATGGTGACAGTGCCGCCGGACTGATGAGCAAAGCCATAGACCTGCGACAGGCCGAGACCGGTGCCTTTGCTCGTGTCCTTGGTGGTGAAAAACGGATCGAACACCCGCGGCAGAATGTCGGGGGCGATGCCGCGGCCGCTATCGGCGACCGTGAGCGCGACGAAGTCGCCCTCGAGCCGCGCCGGCGTGTCGAGTGTGCGCAGCTGCACGTTCTCCGCCGACAGGGTGATCATGCCGCCTTGCGGCATGGCATCGCGGGCATTGAGCGCGAGATTGACCAGCGCCAACTCGAACTCGCTCAAATCGACATTGACCGGCCAGGTGTCGGAGGCGACGTCGCTGATCAGCGTCACCGCGGCGCCGACCGATGACGCCAGCATGGCGCGGAGCACTTCGATGCGCTCGGCGACCGACGTGGTGGTCGGATGCACCGTTTGCCGGCGCGCGAAGGTCAGGAGCTGCCGGGTCAGGGTCGAGCCGCGCTTGGCGGCAAGCTCGATCGCCTCGACGGCGCGCAGGCCCTTGGGATCGTCGGCGACGAGCTTCTTCAACGACTGCACGTGACCGCCGACAATCATCAAAAGGTTGTTGAAGTCGTGGGCGACGCCGCCAGTCAATTGTCCGAGCGCTTCCATCTTTTGCGCTTGCGCGCGCTGCGCCTGTGCCGCCTGCAACGCCAGCTGCGTCTCGCGGCGCTCGGTGATATCGCGCGTGATCTTGGCAAAGCCGATCAGATTGCCGTCGTCGTCGGTGAGCCGGTCGAGCACGGCATTGGCCCAGAACAGCGTGCCGTCCTTGCGCACGCGCCAGCCCTCGGCTTCGTAGCGGCCTTCCTGCGCGGCGGTCTGCAGCGCGCGTGCCGGCACACCGGCGGCGCGGTCGCGCTCGGTATAAAACCGCGAAAAATGCTGACCGATGATCTCCTCGGCCTTATAGCCCTTGATGCGCTCGGCGCCCGAATTCCAGTTGACCACGAGACCGTTGGGATCGAGCATGAACAGCGCGTAATCGGTGACGCCGGCGATCAGCGTGCGGAATTGGCGCGCGGTCTCGTGCAAGTGCTGCTGCGCCACCTGCCGCTCGGTGATGTCGCGCGTGACCTTGGCAAACCCGATCAGCTCGCCGTTCTCGTGGATGGCGTCGACCTCGACCAGCGCCCAGAAGCGGCCGCCGTCCTTGCGCACGCGCCAGCCCTCGCCTTCGAAATGTCCGTCGCGCGTGGCCGTCTGCAGCACCCGCGCCGGCAAGCCCGCGGCGCGGTCCTCGGGCGTGTAGAACTTGGAAAAATGCTGGCCGATGATCTCGTCGGCCGTATAGCCTTTGAGCCGTTCGGCGCCGGCATTCCAACTGACGATCACGCCGCTCGGGTCGAGCATGTAGATGGCGTAATCCTTGACCGCCTGGACCAGCATGCGAAAGCGGCGCTCGCTGTCGTACAGCGCGTCCTGCGCCTGGCGGCGCTCGGTGATGTCGCGGGTGACAACGGCAAAGCCAATGGCGCGGCCATTGTGGGCGCGCACCGGCTGCACCGACGTGGTGACCCAGAACCGGGTGCCGTCCTTGCGGACCCGCCAAGCCTCGTGCTCGGCGCGGCCGGTCAGCCGCGCCCGCGTCAGGAGCTGCCCGGGAAAATCGGCGGCCCTGTCTTCGGGCCTGAAAAACAAAGAAAAGTGCTGACCGATGACCTCGCCGGCGCGGTAGAGATAGACCTTTTCGGCGCCCAGATTCCAGGAGCGGATAACGCCTTCGGCGTCGACCAGATAGACGGCGTAGTCGGTCAGGGCATCGAGCAGGAGTTCAAGCCGACGGGCGTCGGGCAACTCCTGGATGGAACCGGAAAAACGGAGTTCCATAAACGTCCCTAATAGCCCTTCACGCAACTCAATGCCTTCATACTAGGGGTCGGGTCTGATAAAGGGAAGCGGTGTAGGGCACTTCGAAGCAGGCCGGCCCGGAGCGGCTGCGCCTATCGGGGGATGAGAACCGGTACCATGATGCCCCTGTCGCGGGTCCGCAGTTCTGCGGCTTTCATCACATCGTTGCCGAACGGCAATTTTCTGCGTCTTGTCGCGTCCGACGATCCCGACGATGGCAGCCAGCCAAAGGACAGTCCTTCGGATCGCCACGCCATGGCCCGTGACGATCTGCCGTACAAGATCGAACTTTGGAATGAACCCGGTTCGGCCGTCGAACAACTCATTGCCGTCACCGCAAACGCCAGCATCGGCTATGCGGCCTATTACGCGGCCACCCGCGAATATCCGGACCGCCACATCACGTTGCGCCATAAAAACAGTGTCGTGGCGCGCTGGCGCGGCCCCCGGCACTGACTGTCGTCCCCGACGCGGTGAGGACCGCGATGAACGAGCGAACCACCAAGATCGCGCGGCTCAACACCGCCGCACCGAACGACAAGCTGCCCTATCGGATCGAGCTCGCCGCCGACGGCGAGCGTGCGCCCGAGCGCGTGCTGGCGATGGCGCTCGACGCCAATCTGGCGCGCGCGATTTTTCAGGCGGCGCAAAAGGAATACCCGCAGCGGCGCATCGTGCTGCGCCGCGGCAGCCGCACGCTCGCCGATACGGCGGCGGAGTAGCTCACAGCGAGTGCCGCTTATTTGTTTTCCTCATCCTTCGAGGCTCGGCGCTTTGCGCCGAGCACCTCAGGGTGGGGACCATAGGATGATTACTGCACCGGGCCGCCGAGCGAGGCCCGCTCCAGCGCCGATTGCAGATCGCGCTTGGCCGGACGGCGCGAAGCGAGCAGCCGGCGAATGCGGTCGTGAACGTTTTGCGGATCGTAAGGCTTCGGAACGTTATTCTGTTGGTCGCAGAGATCGGACGCCGCCTGCACGGCGCGGCCGACGCTGCCGGCGAGAATCACGTCCGTGCCGGGCCGGTTCGATCGCACCCACTGCGACAGCGCAAAGCCGTCCATGCTGCCGGGCATCTCGACATCCGTGAACACCACGTCGATCTCGATTTCCGACTTGCGCAGCACCAGCAGGGCCTCATCGGCGTGCGCGGCCTCGATGACCCGATAGCCGCAATCGCGCAGATATTGCGCGATCACCAGCCGGATCAGCACTTCGTCTTCGACGACCAGAACTGTGCCTGCGAGTTCGGCGAGTTCAGCGTCATTGTCCACCATGCTGCGCCTCCTTGAGAAATGATTTGACGCGCTCGACGAGCGCACTGAGAGCGTATGGCTTGGTGAAAAACGCATCGGCGAGGTTCGTAGCCTCGTCACCGGCCTGCTGGCTCGAAGCCACGATCAGCTTCAGGCCGGGACGCGCCACGCGCGCCGCGCGCGCCAGCGCCAGGCCGTCCAATTCGCTCGCCATGCGGATGTCGGTGACCAGGAGCTGAATCGGCAGCGCGCTTTGCAGCACGCTCAGCGCCTCGTCGCCGCTCGATGCTTCGATGACGGTGAGGCCCTCGGACCGCAACGCATCGGCGATCATCAGACGAATCAACACTTCGTCTTCGGCCACCAACACGGTTGCCTGATCCTGCTCGAGGTCCACCTTGCACGCCACGTCGAAGTTCACCATGCACCGCCTTCCATCCGGGCCGCTGCCACCATGCGCAACACTGATGCGGGGATGGCCGCCAGCGCCCCATCAGCTCTGGCGATAGTCCCGCGTAAGCTGCGGGACTAGTCGATAACAGCGCCCCTCAGTCAAGGTTCCGCGCCGGGGCGGCACAAATCCTGCAGGCGCTGCCGTATGTTAGCGACCGGACTGAAGGCGCTTTATCGTGGCGCTGGATGTGCCGGAAATGCGTTGCCGGCGTGCTTTCCCGGCGGGTGTCCCGCATAATGGCTGGATGACTCTCGACCTGCGCATTGTGGCAATCGCCACCACCGGCTTCTGCGCTTTCGTCAATCTCTACTCGGTGCAGGCGCTCTTGCCGGCGCTGGCCAAGGATTTTGGCGTCGGCGCCGGCGAAGTTTCCTGGCTGATGACCGCGGGCACCGCCGCCATCGCGCTCACCGCACCGTTCACCGGCGTGGTCGCCGACGTGATCGGGCGCAAGCGCCTGATTGCCGCGGCGATGTTTGCCATCGTGGTGCCGACGCTGTTGATGACGCTGGTGCAGAGCGTGCCGGCGTTCGCATTTTGGCGCTTCGTGCAAGGGCTGCTGCTGCCGCCGATCTTCACCGTCGCGGTCGCCTATATCGGCGACGAGTGGCCGGCCGCCGACGTGCCGCGCGTTGCCGGCATCTACATCTCCGGCTCGAGCCTCGGCGGCTTTTCCGGCCGCTTCATCCCCGGCGTGCTGACCGATCTGGTCGGCTGGCGGCTCGCCTTCGCCGTGGTGGCGCTGCTCACGCTTGCCGCAGCGATCATCGTTGCCTTGACGCTGCCGCGCGAGCGGCGCTTCGTGCGCTCCGGCGGGCTCACGGCATCGCTCGCCCAAATGCTGCATCACCTGCGCGAGCCGCAGCTTCTCGCCACTTACGCCATCGGCTTCGGCGTGTTGTTCAACTTCATCGCCACGTTCACGTATGTGAGCTTCCATCTGGCGGCACCGCCCTATGGGTTCTCGCCGACCCTCCTCGGCGCGCTGTTTTTCACGTACCTGGTGTCGAGCCCGATCGTGCCGTGGGTCGGCCGCGCCATCGTGCTGTTCGGCCGGCGGCCGTTCGTGCTCGGCGTCATCGCGCTGTGGATGGTCGGCGTGCTGCTCCTGCTGGCACCGCCGGTCGCCGCCATCATGGCCGGGCTGACCTTGTGCGCGGTGTGCGGCATGATCTGCCAGGCGGTGTCGACCGGCTACGTCGCGACCACGGCCAAGGAAGGCCGCTCGTCGGCGGTCGGGCTCTATGCCACGAGCTATTACGTGGGCGGCAGCGCCGGCGCTTTCCTGACCGGCCTCGCCTGGACTTATGCCGGCTGGAACGGCTGTGTCGCCGTGATCTTGGCGATGCAGGTGATCATCGCCGGCCTTGTTGCGGTCATGTGGGGAAGGTGAACAGAATGCGTGGAGGGGAAGTCATGGTGTCGGAGCAGCAATTCAAATTCTTGCGGTCGATCGATACGCCGACCGTGTGCAATCTGATCGAGATCGTGGCGCCGGAGCGCCGCGGCGCCGGCTACACCGCCGTGCACCTGCACTGCCCGTTTCCCGACCTGCCGCCGATGGTCGGCTTTGCCAAGACCGTCACCATCCGCGCCCGCGACAAGGTCGGCGGGCCGAGCTACATGCAAAAGCGCATGGACTATCTGGATTACGTCGCCGCGGCGCCGCAGCCGGGCGTGGTGGTGATCCAGGATCTCGACGAGCCGCCGGGCTACGGCGCGTTCTGGGGCGAGGTGCAGACCAACGTGCACAAGGCGCTCGGCTGCCTCGGCACCGTCACCAACGGCTCGGTCCGCGACATTTCCGCGGTGGCCGAAGGCTTTCAGATGCTGGCCGGCTCGTTCGCGCCGTCGCACGCTTACGTGCACGTGGTCGAATTCGGCCTGCCGGTGACGATCCACGGCATGGCGGCGCAGAGCGGCGATCTCATCCACGCCGACCGCCACGGTGCCGTCGTGGTGCCGGCCGACAAGATCGACGCCATGCAGGCCGCGCTCGACGGCCTGATGCAGCAGGAAGCCCGCATCATCGCCGCCGCCAAATCCGGCCAGGGCGTCGAAGCCATCAAGGCCGCATTTCGGGGGTGACGCGGCACCGGTCAGCGCTCGGATGCCAGTGCGGCGCGAAGCCTGCGGCGAGCGCGCCGAGAATGGCCGGCGGTGTCAGCACGTCCACGGTAGTGTGGCGCGGACGCTTGCGGCGCGCGTCATAGCCGGCCGGCGTCCAATGCAGCAGAGCGCTGTCGCGCACCGCGAATGCCTCGCCGTCGAGCGCAATGAAGGCGCCGTCCGGCAGAGACTCGACGTCGCGCCGATGCATCCGCTTGGCGCGGCCGGCGAGGCGCTCGTCGTGCAGCACGGCATCCATGCCAGGAGCCGTCGGCCGCGCGCGCAGCCGGTGCGCGCTTCGCCATGCTTCCGCAAAGCGCAGCGCGTCAGGACGGCGGCACTCGAAGCACGGCCGATGCCCGGCGGCGAGCGCGGTCGGCTCGTCGAGAAAGAACAGCTCGGTATAGAAGCGGCCCCACACGTCGCGCTGCCGGCCCTTGAAATCGCACACGCAGCAAATCCATTGCCGCGACGCCCAGCGCCGCGCGGTCAGCGTCTTGCCATCGGTATGAAACCGCCCTCCCCGATTGCCCATGAACAAGCCGCGCGCCGGCACCGCGACCAACTCGCCGAACGGATTGACGCGGTTTTGCAGCGGCATTTGCTTGTTTACCTCGTCCTGAGGTGGCCGCGAAGCGGCCCTCGAAGGACGAGGCCGAGGCGCGGTGGCCACGCCCTTCGAGGCTCGGCGCGTTGCGCCGAGCACCTCAGGGTGAGGAGCATTTGTTTACTGCGCCGGCACCGTGCTCGGGTTCTTCTGGTCCGCCACCATGAAGACCAAAATCTTCGCCGGCTTATCGCTGCTCGGGTTGCGCGAGGTCGAGTGCAGCGCCCCGGGCGGTTCGTAGAACACGTCGCCGGCTTTGAGGAGGCGCGGCGCCTCGCCGTTGATGGCGAACTCGTAAGTGCCCTCGATCACGTAGCCGAAGGTGTGGTGACCGGGATGCCGATGCGGCGGGCTTGTGGCGCCGGGCGCGCGGTCAAGGAGCGTGATGCGCACCTCGCGTCCGGGCAGGTCCGCTAACGGCTGGGTGAGCAGCTGATTCGGCCGCGCCGGCGCCGGCTGCGCTTGCGAGCGTGCGAGATTGACGCTGACGACGGCGGACACGACGGCGGCTACAGTCGCGACCGCGATATACGATGCTGTCGAACCTCTCCCCATGGCCTTGCTCCGCGTTATTTGCCGGCACGATCCGCTTGCCGGGACTCTGAAGCTGACGATGCCGGGATTCCGCAAATGAGGTCCAGGCAGGATCAGAGCCTGCGTCGCCAATGCAGACGGCCGCCGGCTTTAGGCCGCCGTTTGATCGCGCGGGTTGCCGCCCCTGGCCCGAATTTCGGCGCGCTCGGCGAGCTTGTCGTAATCGCTGGCGAGGCCGAGCAGGATCGCTTTGGTTTCGGCGTGCTTCATGCCTTCGGCAATCGAGCGCATTTCCTCGGCGCGCTGACGCCAGTGGTCGGGATCGTCATAGTACGATTTGGTCGGCATGGCGGTACTCCTCATGCCGTGACTGGTGGGGGCACAACTGTCTCTCGGTCACCGGCGCCGCCCCAGGCACAACCGTTTGCCGGTGATGCTTGACTGTACACCGGCTTACGACAGCCCACAACGCAAATTAGAAAAATCGATTCGCAAACGGTCTGCGACAGATACGGATTGCGATGCGTCGAAATTGCATCGGGAAAAGCCGCCAGCCCATTGGTTGCCGCCGGCGGCTTTCCTCTGGCGCCTCATTCATGTCGCCGGCCCCCGGCAGGCGGTGTTTGCCGTGACGAGCCCGGCTGCCGTGTCATGGCGCTTGCCGACCTCAGCTCCGTCAACGTTGCCAATCAGACTTTAGTCAAACAATTCGTGATCGCGCTTTTCACGAAACGGACAAGAACTTTTAGGACAATCGCAATCGGCTCTTCTGGAAGACAAATCGCACTCTCAGCCCCGGTCCATGCCCCCTGCTGGTCGGGGCTTTTTTTGAAGCGCGGCCTACCAAACCGCGCGCTTGGGCGCCGGCGCCGCGGCTGGCTTTTTCGGCGTGCTCATTTACCGGTGCGCGCCGCGCCACAATCCGGCGAACGGATTTTCTTCCCGGCTTTGCGAGCTCCCCGTCTGAAACGGAACCTCGCTCAAGGCCATCCAGTCGGCGGCAAGCTTCAGCCACTTCGCTCGGTCACGCGCATCGGAGATCGCCTCCGCCTTTCGTCTGCATGCTTCCGCGCGCTCCCGATATAATTCACGATTGGCCATAGGCACTCACTCCACGTCGCGCTCCTAGCACAAAGCATGCGACCGACCGCCGTCTGCGTCGAAATATCCCGTCCCGCTGTGGACAACGCGCATCGGAATCCGAATCACTTCGATTGCGAGTCGTTGAGAGGCATGGCGCGATTCACTGAAGGCGCGAAGGCCGGTGTTGCCGGTGCCGGCACGCTCCTTCGTAAGTTCCGCTGCCTTGATGCGCCGTTCGGGGGATAGATGAAATCGGTAAAAATACCGAGGCGCTCGGGTGGCCGCCCGACGAACCTGATAAAATTTTGGCGACGTGTTTTGCGAGCAACGTCACGGCGCCCTCACGCAACCCTGAGGGCCTACCCGAAAGCAGCGGCGAGGGACCGCAGAGCGACGCGCGCTAGCTGAGCGCCATCAGAAGACGTCGCCGGCAACGCGTGTCACCGTATCGCATTCCTGGTCGGGCCGAGGACCACGACGAGCGCACCGACCGGAACCCGATTGTAGAGGTCAATCGCGTCCTCATTGGTCATGCGAATGCAGCCGGATGAGATCGCTTGGCCGATATATTCGGGCTGGTTGGTGCCATGGATACGGTACTGCGTGTCCTTGCCGGCCGAATAAAGGTACAGCGCGCGTGCCCCCATCGGATTACGTGGTCCGCCCGGAACACGGGCGGGAAACGGGCCGAGCCGCGCCTGTTCGCCGGCGGTGGGGGTCCATGCCGGCCATTCTTCCTTACGGCCGACCTTGGCGATGCCGCTCCAGGCCTGCGCTTCTTCGCCCACAGTGATGCCATAGCGGACCGCTTTGCCTTTCGGCAGCACGTAATAAAGAAACTTGTTGTCGGTATCGACGAGGATCGTGCCGCGGGTCTCGCTGCGCTGATAATCGACGATCTGCCGGCGGTAGCGCTCAGGAATGTCGGCCTGCGCGTAGGGAAGATGGACCATCAATTGTTTGTCGCGTGACGACCAACCCGCCTGCGACGCCGGCGCAAGCGTCCCCTGCGCGCACCCCCCGATGGCCAGGGCCAACATCATGAATGCAACAGGCGGCGCGCCGCATACCTTGCAAGCAGCGCGCTGCCGTAACGCCCCAAGCTTCATGGCATACCCCCGCCCGCCAACGAGCGAGGAGAAACGCTGTGCGGTTCGATCCGTGAATGGAATCCGGAGAACTACTTAGCTTCTCCGTAACCGACCGGTGAAACTCGATTTAATTTCGTCGATATGGCTTCCGAGCAACAGTCATCCTTGCGAATTGCAGTTGCCGGAATTGCGTGCACGCAAGCTACGTCGACGCCGTCAATCCGGGGCTGGATGGATCAGCTCCGGTTGTCCTCATTCAAAGCACCGGGCAGCCGCGCAGCTGAATACTGAAGGCCTCCCAGGTTTCCCCAATAGCCAAATCAAGCTTTTTTTGATTCTTGATCGAAAGCTTGTGGAGGGACGGTGTGTCGCGGGGGCGTTTGTCGACTGCGTCCGCGCAACGCCACTTGCTACAGAGGCCGTGTATCGAGTGGCGGCTTGGAACTGGCGGTCCTCTTTGCGGGAGGTGGCGTTGCGCGACAGTTTCCATTCTGAAACGCCCGTCATGACGGGCATGGTCTTTCGTCACGCCGAATTCTCGGAGGCGGAAATCGAAGCCGTTCGGCTCTTGGTAGGTCGCCCCATTGCCGCGGTCGAACGCGAACTGATTTGCGAAACGCTGCTGCAACGCGGCGGAAACCGGACGCATTCCGCCACCGTCCTCGGCATCTCGATCCGGGCGTTGCGCAACAAGATTCGGGCGTACAGAACCCGCGGCCGCGGCGTCCCTGAGCCGAATCTCTATGTTTGACCGGCTTCTGCGGCCGGCGCGGGCGTCTCGATCAATGCCGCACGCGCGAGCCTGTCATGTCTGAATAAGCTGTTCGCGTATGGCGTAGCGGACGACTTCCGCGACCGAATGCAGATGAAGCTTGCGCATCCCCGCAGCGCGATGCGTCTCGACGGTCCTGACGCTGACGCCGAGCATCTGCGCGATCTCGCGGCTGCGGCGGCCTTGCGCGATCAGCCGCAGAATCTCCCGCTCGCGGGCAGTGAGGTCCGATCGATGGTTGCCGGCGCGCAGCAGTTTTTCGGCGACCGAGCGCGTATAATATCCCTGGTGCTCGGCCAGCGCCTCGATGGCCTCGATGATCTGCTCGTCCGATGCCGATTTCAGGAGGTAGCCGCCGGCCCCGGCGCGCAGGCATTCGCGCATGATATCTTCGTTGTTTTCGGCGGTGAAAATCAGAATTTCGGTATTCGGCACCGCCTTGCGAATTTGTCGCGTTGCTTCAATGCCGTTGATGCCTGGCATGTTGACGTTCATGATTGCAACGTCGGGCTTGGTTTCAATTACCAGCCTGACCGCGTCAACGCCGTTGTCCGCTTCGCCGCAAACGAAGAAATCTCTGCGCGCTCGCAGCAGAGTGCGCAAGCCGCCTCGTATCAGAACATGATGGTCCGCCAGAAAAATGCGCACCAATTTACCGAGGCGATGAGACGCCCCCGCCCCCGTTGCCAACGAATCGACACCCATGCCCCATTTAGGTTTTCATGCGGGCAATTTTGCGGCTGAGACATTCACTGATCGTTGAGTGGATAACCGTCTCCCAATTCGACTGTCGCCAAGTTTTCGCTCTCGATTGTCCTTTGGGATAGTTGCGGGTATGCCCTCTCCATCAATGGCTTAGGCTTGCCGGTCGCACGTGAGTCCGAGAGCAATTATCCTTTGGGATAGTTTCCGTCTCGGTGCGATATCCGACACGCCAAGAAGCGCAACGCGACAGGGCGGCTCCACCAAACCGCGTCGAGCGCGCCGGTGCGTTTGGATCTGGTGCGGTTCCCGTCGGAAATTTTTTGCTGCTTGTTTCTTATGACTCAGACGGTCTTGTTTATGAGTCAGCTCCACAAATTTATGAAAAGTAACACTGCCACCGCTTTTAAATGGCCTTGGGCGCAGGCCGCGCATTCAGCCGGCCCGCGCCTCACATCATCGTCTTCGCGACAAAGGCGAATCACATGCGGCGGCAGCTCTTCGCCAGCGGCCGTCCTTCGCGCATGAGCATGCGGCATCGGTGGGTCGGCACAAAAGCCACAATGTGCCGCCTGGAATGCGCGTTGGTCCGCGTGCGCTCGCGACCGGCAACGTGTTTGGAACCCGGCTGATTTTGGTATCCCTGCTGATTGCCTATGACCTTCTGCGTGTTGGCCGCGCTACCGGTTTTTGGAGCGGTTTGATGCGTTCCACTGCCGCCGCTTGCAGCCGCGTTGTTCTCAGGGTTGCCCTGCTGGGCGACTGCGAACGAAGAGGCAGCGAATGCGATCCCGACAGCAAGGCCGAGCGTTTTCATAGTGATCATCTGGTGGACTCCTATCCAACCCCGACGCCGCGACAACGCCGGCGCAACAGCCGGGTTTCCCAACTCAGGTTCGTTTAATTCGATGGACTCGATGGACTCTCGGCCAAGTCGCGCCGCGGAATGAAGATGAGGCGCGTCCCGCATCGCGGGGCGCGCCTCAGGCGTGGCCTTTGCGACTTATGCCATTGGCGCAGTCGGTCGCGAGCCGATGCGATCGCGCCGGCCGCGGCCGTTACGCATTATCGCTGCCAAAACAGGATGCGGTCACTCAGTAGCGGCAGTTCTTCGCGTGCTGCCAGCCATGACGATGGAGCATGTGGCATTTATGAGCCGCCGGCTGATAGGCCATGAGCCGTCCCGAACGAACGTGACGCGATGAGAGTTGTCTGTAACCCTGCTGATTGCGAAGAACCTTTTGGGTGTTGGCCGCGCTGCCGGTTTTTTGGGCGGTTTGATGCGTTCCACTGCCGCCGCTTGCAGCCGCGTTGATATTGGTCTGCTGGGCAACTGCGAACGAGGAGGCAGCGAACGCGATTCCGACTGCGAGGCCTAGAGTTTTCATACTGATCATTTGGCGTGCTCCATGGGTGCTGCTGGGCCCCCCGGGGCAATAACGCCAGCGCAACAGCACGGTTTCCACCTCACGTCGGCAAGTTCGATGAACGCCCGTTCAGCCTGCGGCCGGCACTCGCGAGTGTCGGCCAAAGGACACACGGGCCGGCAAGCAGCGCAGATGCCCCAAGCGGCACACGCCTTCGCCGGCAACGCCGGCGAAACATTTGCGTGACAGGCGCGACGGCCAATGCCGTCGCGCTCATCGAAATTGCGTCGATCGGGCTCCAGCCCAGTCCGCGTCCTAGTTCTTGACGAACTTGCGCAGCGCCATTTTGCCAGCGGCGGTGAAGCCGGCAAAGACGTTGCCCTGATCGTCGACGCCAAGCTCCTCGGCGGAGCCGACCGCCGCATCGGTCAGCGGAATGAACGCGGTGACCTTGCCGTCCTTGACGCTGCCGATGCGGATGCCCTGCTCGAAGCCCGGATTGGTCTTGGCATCGGATTGCGAGTCGGCAACGTAGAGGATGTCGTTCTTGTCGATGAAGACGCTGCTCGGCCGGCCGAACTGGCGCCACTCCGCGGCGAGGTTGCCGTCGGCATCGAAAACCTGGATGCGGCTGTTCGAGCGGTCGGCCACGTAGAGGCGGCCGGCGGAATCGAGCGCCAGGCTGTGCGGCACGTCGAACTCGCCGGGTTCGGAGCCGTGCTGGCCCCACGCCTTGATGAATTTGCCGTCCTTGCCGAGCTTGACGATGCGGTCGTTGGTGGTGTGGCCCGCCATCACGCCATGGCCGTCGGCGACATAAATATCGCCGTTGCGTGCGGTGATGACGTCGGACGGCGTATCGAACATGTCCGGCGCCTTGCCGGCGACGCCCGGCTTGCCGAGCGTCATCAGCACCTTGCCGTCGGCGGCGAACTTGATGACGGTGTGGCCTTTGCCGTCGCCGGCCTTGCCGTCCGTCACCCAGACGTTGCCGTCATGATCGACATAAAAACCATGCGGCCAGTTGACCGCGCCGGCGCCGAAATTCGCCAGCACCTTGCCGGCGGCGTCGAGTTTCATGATCGGCGCCAGGTTCGAACCGACGCAGGTATCGCCGCCGCAGCGTTCGAACACCCATAAGGTCTTGCCGTCGCTGTGGTCGATTTCGACGCCGATCGGCGCGCCGAGCTTGCGGCCCGCGGGCATCTGAACCTGGAAGTCCGCCACATGGTATGGATTGGGCGCGGCATTCGGACCGGAGCCTTGCGCCAGCAGCGCTTTCCCGCCGATTGCGAGCGCTGCCGTTGCGGCAAGGCCAAGCGTACATACGATCGTGCGCAGCGATTGCATGGCATTCCCTCCAGTTGTCGATTGTTTGTATTTTGTGCGGCCGACGATTGCGGCCATTGATCACAATCTTAGATCGTCGGCAGCCGCCCGGCAATCCGCCGTGGCTCGCGGGCGAGCGAAGGTGGTTCGCGGAGCATGGCAGATCAGAGACCGCCGCCTCGACAAAAACACGTCCGCGAAGCGATTATTCCGGCTTGATGCCGGCAAACTTGACCACCTTGGCCCACTTCTCGGTTTCGGCAGCGATGAACTTGCCGAAATCCGCGGACGAACCGGGGAACTCGACGCCGCCCAGTTCGTGCAGCCGCGCCTTGAATTTCTCGTCGGCGAGTCCGGCATTGATCTCGCGATTGAGCTTGTCGACCACGTCGGCCGGCGTGGCCTTCGGCGCGCCGATGCCGAACCAGGCGGTCGCCTCATAGCCGGGCAGAAAGTCGGCCACGGGCGGCGTATCGGGCAGCACCGCCTGGCGCGTCGCGCTCGTCACCGCCAGCGCGTTGAGCTTGCCGGACTTGAGGAATTGCAGCGACGACGGCAGCGGATTGAACGTCACCTGCACCTGGCCGCTGAGCAGATCGGGAAACTGGCTCGAGCGATAGTGCACCGGCACGAGGTCGACGTCGGCCATCATCTTGAACAATTCGCCGGCGACGTGGTTGATGCTGCCGATGCCCGGCGTCGACATGTTGATCTTGCCGGGATTCGCCTTGGCGTAGGCGATGAATTGCGGGATCGTCTTGGCCGGCACCGACGGATGCGTCATGACCACCGCCGGCACGCGAATGATGGCGCCCACCGGAGCGATATCGCGGATGAAGTTGAAATTGAGATTATTGTACACCGTGGCGTTGATGGCGTTGGTCTGCGTCACCCACAACAGCGTGTAGCCGTCGGCCGCTGCATGCACCACCGCGTCGGCGGCGATGTTGGTGCCGGCGCCGGTCCGGTTTTCGACGAGGAATTGCTGGTTGAGCCGTTCCGACAGCCACTGCGCGATCAGGCGGGCCGTGATGTCCGACGAGGTGCCGGCCGGAAAGCCGACGACGATGCGCACCGGCCGCGACGGATAGGATTGCGCGAACGCCGCGCGCGGCAGCACTGCTGCGCCGGCTGTTGTGGCCGCCATTGCCAAAAACCGTCTGCGCCGAAGCTGCATCGTTCGCTCCTGTCCCATTCATTGGCGAGCTTAGCAGAGTTCGTCAGCGCCGGCGCCCACAAAGCGCCCTTGATCGCCGCGCACAGCGCGATAGGCTCGCGGCACACGGCAGAGGGGAGCCAATAAAAATGGCCGGAAAGAAAATCGCCATTGTCGGTGCAGGCGCGGTCGGCGGCTATACGGGCGCCCATATGGTGGCGGCCGGCGAGGACGTGACCTTCATCGATCCGTGGCCGGCCCATGTCGAGCACATGCGCGCCCACGGGCTTCGCGTCACGCACGCGATGAAGGAGCCGGAATTCTGCGTGAAGGTGCGCGCGCTGCACGTCACCGACGCGCAGATGCTGGCCAAGGAGAAGCCGGTCGACATCGCGTTCGTCTGCATGAAATCGTACGACACCGCCTGGGCGGCCATGCTGATCGCGCAGTATCTGGCGCCCGACGGTTACATGGTGTCGCTGCAGAACTGCATGAACGAGGCGGCGATCGCCGGCGTGGTCGGCTGGGGCAAGACGCTTGGCTGTATCGCCAGTTCGATTACCGTCAACCTGCCGGAGCCCGGCCACGTCCACCGCGGCGCCGCCAAGCACGGCGCGGGCCACACGGTATTTCGCGCCGGCGAGGTGCACGGCCGCGTCACGCCGCGCGCCGAGGAGATCTGCCGCCTCGTCGCCTACGCCGACAGCGCCAAAGTGACCAACAATCTGTGGGGCGAGCGCTGGTCGAAGCTCGTCACCAACGCGATGCAGAACGGGCTCTCCGCCTGCACCGGGCTTGGCGGCGGCGACATGCTCAAGAACGAGCCGATCCGCCGCTTTTCGGTGCGGCTCGGGAGCGAAGCGATCCGCGTCGGCCAGGCGCTCGGCTACGCGCTCGAGGACATTCTGCACATCGAGCCGGAAACGATCGCGCGCGCCGGCGAAGGCGACGACGCGGCGATGCGTGCCTGCGACGAGCAGCGCTTCAAGGATGCCGGCCGCACCGCCGCCGGGCAGCGCCCGTCGATGGGCCAGGACATGGAAAAGGGCCGCCGCACCGAGATCGAGTTTTTGAACGGTCTTGTGGTGCGCGAAGGCGAGAAACTCGGACTCGCCTGCCGCGCCAATGCGGCGCTCACCGACCTGGTCAAGCGCGTGGAAAAAGGCGAGCTGAAAGCCGATCCGCGCCACATCACCGAGCTGCGGCTGAATTGACCAAAGAATACCCTAAATCAACCTGAACCTATGCGGCGGCGGCGGCAGGCGCGGCAGAGCTTCCGGCAATGCGCAGGCACGCACCAGGACAATCAATGACCGGAAAACGATTTACTAATCGCATCCAGCCGATGCATGGTGCCTTGTGGAACCGACCGATCATGAGCGTCGCGGATACTCTCCCCGTCGCACGGCACGACGTCCTGAAAAGCCCGGCCGCTGTCGTCAAATCTTAACCGCTTACAAAATTCTCTGTCGCTCTCGGCAATCGTGCCGGTCGGAACCGATTCCGACGCAGAACCCGTCACTGTGATCGACGATCTATCTGAGAAAAGCGTAGACGAAAAACCTGCCAGCACCGCTGCACCGGCGATGGCGCCGAGTGACACGATAGCGATCCATGACCATCTGGCTCGTTGGCCACGGCTTGTCGCTTGCGCACGACCAGGTTTCGTATGCGAGGGAACCACGGCGTCTTCCTCAATGCGGGCGGATTGCTTCGGCTGGCATCGTGCAGAGCGGCTGCTTGGCTTTGCGGCAAATTCCGCGCCACAAGCTCGTCACATCGGTGAGCTGCGTTTCCGCGAGGTCATAAATGCTGGCGCTGTTGCGCGCCCGCAGGGCGACTGCGAGCTTAGCCAGGAGCAACGCGCGCGCGTTCGCGGGCAACTCCTCGAACTTGATGATCGCACCGGCCATAACGAGCCCCTGCGGTGTCAACGAACGACAGTACAAATGACGCCGGCAGGTCGACTTGAACGCTCAATAGGCGCTCTTGGTCGGGAGAAAAGCAGCTCTTCCTGTCGGAGCCGGACACCCCGCAATCGGCAGATAGCTAAACCGGGGTATCGCCAATCGCCGCGTGTAGAAATATGACAACAAAATAAAAGAAGGGTAAAAATTGAAAGACTTTTGACGAGAATCCAGGAATTGCAGGTGATTCATTCTCCAATTGAACTACTCGGACCTCTCGCCTGCGGATTCGTTTGCGGCCAGTCATTTAGTCGATCGAGATTCCAAGCTTTTGCACCAGCGGATTCCAGCGCTCGACGTCCTCGGCCATGAACAGGTCGAACCGGTCGGGGTCCGGTCGGGCAGCGGCTCGATCGCGGCATGCGCGAAGGCGAGAAAGTCGGACTCCCCTGCCGGGCCGATGCGGTGCTCACCCATCCCGTCAAGCGGGTGGAAGAAGGCGAGCTGAAAGTCGATCCCGCCACATCACCGAGCTGCGGCTGAATTGAAGCGGCGGCGAAAACCCGGCTTCCGAATTCAACTGAACCTATGCGGCGGCAGCGGGCGCCGCAGAGCCCTCGGCAACGCGCGTAAAGGCCCGGAGCAGTGCGGCTTCGAGCTTGCCGTTCATATCCTGTAAAATGCCAAATGCCTGCGTCGGCGCCATCGGTTGTTTGTAGGGACGCCGTTCGATCAGCGCAGCATAGATGTCGCAAATCGTTATCAGCCGCACCAGATCGCCGATCTGCGCGCCGGAGAGGCCGTCCGGGTAGCCGCTGCCGTCGAGCAGCTCATGGTGATGACGGACGACATCGAGGATGTCGGGCTCATAGCCGCCTTGCTCGGACAACAGTTCGTAGCCGATCCCCGGATGCGTGCGCATGACGGTGAGTTCTTCCGGGTCCAGCCGGCCTGGTTTATTCAAGATCGCCAGCGGAATTTTCGCCTTGCCGAGATCGTGCAGCAGGGCGCCGCGGGTGAGCCGCTCCTGATCTTTGGTCGAAAGGCCCAGGCTTCTGGCAAACTCGGCGGCCAAGCCGGTGACCAGCATGCAGTGCTGATACGTCACGTTATCGTAGGTCCAGACGATCTCGAGCCAGCGCCGTATTCCACCGTCGGCAATCGTTTCGAGGACCGAGCCGGTGGCGTTGTCGACCTCGGCGCGGGTGAACGCGTTGCCATACGTCGCGGCGTCAAAAATGCCATGAAACTCCACCCGCGCCTGTTCCACCTGCTCGGCGGACGCCAAGGCCGCCATCGCCGGCATCGATGGAACCGCCGCCTCTAGCGCCAGCGCGACCGCCCTGCAAACCTCGGTCGATGACGGCGCAGGCGGCAGCACCCGGGTGGCGCCGAGCGCACCGGCCTGAACTTGCTCGTGGCGGCTGTCGTCGCGCAGCACGGCGACGACCGGCGTTGCCGCGCCGCGATATCGCCCCAGCAGCGCTCGCAGCCGCGCGACGTGGGCGGCATCGCGAAACGCCACGTCGGTGACGATGACGGCGATATGCTTTGCCGGCTCAGGCTGGTCGTGCAGCCCCATGCTGCGGCAGGCACAAACGCGGCCAATCCAGCTCGTCAGTTCACGACTCTGGTCTGAGCGGTCGGAGATCAGAAGAACTGTCGGATCGGCGGTGGTCATGACCTCGTCGGGGCATTGCCAATCGACGATGAGACAAAAAAAATTTTAACAATGGGTAAAGCTGGAAGATCTAGATCGTAATGCCCCCGGGGGATGAGCATGAAGTTCCAATTCAACCGCTCCGGCACTCACGCTCGATCGTTTTGAGTTGTTGGACGGTGCAGCGCGCCACGTCGCATGCGATCTTGGCCCTGGCGCCGATCGCGGCAGCGACTTGATCTTTGTTGCTTTGTTTTGCTGATTTTTGGCACGTAGATCTTTGCGACGGATCGGATCGGAAACCCGGCGGTTGCCGGTCGCGTTGTTGCGCTGCTCGGAAAACCCATGAGGAGCAGCGAAGATGTCCGGTCCGAAGTCGGTCTTGGCAGCCGTAGCGATCTTGAGCCTTACCATGATTGGCAGCGCGGCAGCCGTGCCCGTCGACCATCTCGCCGGCGCAGCAAAGGCCTCGACGGAAATTCAGCAAGTACGCTGGGGCTGGCGCGGGGCCGGTTGGGGATGGCGGGGTGGCGGGTGGGGATGGCGCCGGCCAATCTACGGCTTCGCCGGTCCGCGATGGGGCTGGCGAGGGGGCGGTTGGGGATGGCGGCATCGCTGGGGATGGCACCGGCCAGTCTACGGCTTCGCCGGTCCGCGATGGGGATGGCGAGGCGCCGGTTGGGGATGGCGGCACGGCTGGGGCTGGCGTCGGCCGATCTACGGCTTCGCCGGTCCACGCTGGGGATGGCGAGGCGCCGGTTGGGGATGGCGGCACGGCTGGGGATGGCGCCGGCCGATCTACGGCTTCGCTGGTCCACGCTGGGGCTGGCGAGGAGGCGGCTGGGATGGCGAGGGGGCGGTTGGGGATGGCGGCGCGGATGGCGCCGCTGGTAACGCGTCGCGCGGATTACGTTAACGCAAGGGCAACGACAGGCATCAAACGCCTGTCCACCCTAAACCGCATCAGCTCCAAAGCCGCTTCGTTGCCAAGTCGGCGCCCTGCCGCATGGCTTTGAACTTTTCCCACACGACGGTGGGATGGACCTCGGTCTTGTAGAGCGCCTGCGAGGAGAAACCGCAGTCCGCCCCGGCCATGACATTGTCCCGCCCGACCAGCTTGGCGAAGCGGATCAGCCGCTCGGCGATCCATTCCGGATGCTCGACGATGTTGCTGGCATGCGTGATGACGCCGGGACACAGCACTTTGCCCTCGGGCAGCTTCACCCGTTCGAACAGGTGATATTCGTGCTCGTGCCGCGGATTGGCGGCCTCGAAGCTGAACGAGCCGGCATTGACGTTGAGCACGTAGTCGATGATTTCCGGCAGGTTCGATTCGTGGATGCGGGGTCCCTCGTTGATGCCGTAGCAGGTGTGGAAGCGCACCCGCTCGGCCGGGATGCCGGCGAGCGCCGCATTGCTCGCTTCGACGTAGATCGCCGCCCGCCGCCGCTTCTGCGCGTCGTCGAGGCCGGGCTCGACAAAGATGTCCGGCAGAAACGGATCGTCGACCTGCAGCAGAATACCGGCGTCGACAATCGCGCGATATTCCTTGTTCAGCTCGGCGGCGAGCGCATGGAAATACTCTTCGTCGCTCTTGTAGTAGGCGTTGACGCCGACGCCCGAGGGCGCGGTCGCCGGCAGAAACACGTGATGATCGGGTACGCCGGCCGCGTTGGCGGCGGCCTTTACGTTGGCGATGTCGGTCTTGAGCCTGGCCTCGCCCTTGTATTTCACCGGCCCGGTGCAAACCACCGGAACGATCGGCAGGATGGCGCCGCCCATCATCGCTTCCTTGAAGTACTGCGCATAATAGTCCGGGAAGGCGGATACCTCCTTCTCGAACAAAATGAGCTTCTGGCTGGGCCGCGCCTCGAAACCTTCGAAGCGCTCGCGGATGTAGGTGAAGAACCCCGGCTTCGAATATTCGCCGTCGGTGACGATCTCGATGCCGCACGCGACCTGCTGGCGCACGCAGTCGGCGACGGCCTGCGACAGCGTCGCGCCGAGCGCCGCCTCGTCGTATGGCTGGCCGGAATATTTGGCCTTCATGAGGTCGAGCAGCCGGTGCGGCCGCGGCAGGCTGCCGATATGCGTGGTCTGGATGTGGTCGGTATTCTGTTGCACCGTCATGGCTGTCGCTCCTTTGGCGTTCGCCGGAAGGCCGCAGGCTTCGCCGTGCCGCGCATCAACCGCAGCACAATCGACGGCCATGATCAAATGCGGTGAAAAAGCGCCGCCTTAGTGCGGGCCTACGGCTCTGCCGTCGAGGATTTTGAAGCGGCGTTCGAGGTCGGCAAGCTCGCGCCTGCGCCGCTGGTCGGAGCGGCCGCTGCCGATCTGCAGGCCGAGCCAGAAGCAGCCGAGCCAGCTTGCCAGAAGGAGCATGACGACGACGGTTGCCATGGCCGCGCTGATGCGCGCTCGCGTTGCCGGCGTCGACCGCAAATGCGCCGGTTGGTCGCCAAAACTCTAAAACGACCAGAGCAATCCGACCCATTAACGCAGGCACGATATGAGGATCCCACGATGCTGGGGTGGTTAGCCGACCGGGCCGAGGATTGCGGTCGCCTTGATCTCGATCAGCGCGTCTTTGCGGATGAGGCCGGCCACCAGCACACCGGTCGCCGCCGGGTACGACGGGCCCTTGAAGAATTCGCGGCGCACCGCGGCGGTGCGCTTGTAGTCGGCCATGGTGAGAAAATACTCGGTGGTCTCGACGATGTTTTCGAACGACGCGCCGGCCGCGCGCAGGATGCGGTCGAATTTTTCGAAAATGAACCGGGTCTGGGCGACGATGTCGCCCTTGCCGACGATGGTGAGATCGTCGCCGACCGCCGTGGTGCCGGAGATGAACAGCAGATTGCCGGCGCGCACGGCCGGCGAGAACGTCAGCGCGTCCGGCCAATGGTTCGGCTTGATGGCTTCGTAGATCGGCATGGTGCTCCTCCGCATCAGCGTCCCGCGCGCAGTTTGAAGCGCTGGATCTTGCCGGATTCGGTCTTCGGCAGGCTGTCCACCACCTCGACTTCGCGCGGATAGGCATGATCGCCGACCATGCGGCGGACGAGGTCCTGAATGTCCGCTGTGAGAGTCGCACCCGCGCGCTGTCCCGGTCGCAGCGTCACGTAGGCCTTGACGATGTGGCCCTTGAGCGCATCGGGCTTGCCGACCACCGCCGCCTCGGCGACGGCGGGGTGGTGCAGGATCGCGCTTTCCACTTCGAACGGACCGATGCGGTAGGCCGAGCTCTTGATCACGTCGTCGGCGCGGCCTTCGAACCAGAAATAGCCGGCGTCATCGCGACGCGCCATATCGCCGGCGATGATGAAGCCGTGGCGAAACAGATGTTGCGTACGCTCGCTGTCCTGCCAGTAGCCGAGCGCGTAACAGCCGTCATCGCTCGGCCGCTGCGCCAGATAGCCGACCTCGCCCGGCGGCAGCTCGCGGCCGTCGTCGCCGACGACCGTCATGGCGAAGCCGGGCATCGGCAGCCCCATGGAGCCGGGCTTCACCTCGGCATCGAGCGCGTTGAAATTGCCGAGCGGCAGCCCGTTTTCGCTGGAGCCGAAATGGTCGCGCGGCGCGAGCCCGAGGCCTTCGTGGAAGAAGCGGATGACCTCGGAATTGAGCGGCTCGCCGCAGCTGCTGATGGCGCGCAGGCACAGATCGTAGCGCGCCAGCTCCTTTGAGCCGAGCGCCATCACCCCGCGCAATAAGGTCGGCACCGTGGCCACGTTGGTCACGCGCTGGTCCTGCATGAATTGCAGAAAATCGCGCGGCGTCGGCGCCGCCTCGTAGCTGAGAACCGGCACGCCCATGGCGAGCGCGGCGTGATAGCAGACAAAGCCGTAGCCCCAGCCGGGATCGCCGGTCGGCCAGAACCGATCGCCGGGTTTCAGGTCGACGCCGAACTGCATGTATGGCCGCGTCGCGGCGAGAAAGTTGGCGGCGATGGCGACGCCTTTCGGCTCGCCGGTCGAGCCCGAGGTGTAGAGGATCACCGCTGCATCACCGCGGCTGCAGGGTGCGGCTTCGCAATTCTCGGATTGGGCGGCAATCGCCGCACGGAAATCGACATCGCCGGGCCGCAGGCCCGCGCCGTCGGTGCCAGTGATCGTCGCCACGGCCACATTGTCCATGTCCGGAACGCGGTCGCGACAGTCGCGATGGGTGACGACAAGCCGCGCGCCGCTATTGCGCAACCGGAAACGGATGGCGTCCGGCCCAAAACCGGTGAAAACCGGCACGTAGACGCCACCGGTCTTCCAGGTCCCGATCATGACCGCAATTGTTTCAGGGACTCGCGGCAACACGCCCGCGACACGATCGCCTTGGCGCACGCCGAGTCCGCGCAACAGATTGGCGATCCTGTTGCTGAGCGCACGAAGCTCGCGGTAGCTCACCGTCGCGGTCGAGCGATCTTTGCCAACCCAGTGCAGCGCCACTCGCTCGGCGTCGGCGTAGCGATCGACGATGGTGTGGGGAAGATCGATCCTGTCACGATCATGCCAGCCGAGATCGCGTAGCACCGTGCTCCAGTCGAAGCCGGCGACCGCCGCGGCGTAGCTCGGCTTGGTCACTTCACTCCCCTCCCCGCACGGCGCCGGCGCGGCGGCGAATGCGATAGACGTGGCGGCCTTCCAGTACGACCTCGCCGTGCTGATTGATCAGCCTGACTTTGATGCCGAGCGTACCCCAATCTTTGTCCGGCCGCGGTTCGGCGCTTTCGATCTCGAACTTGGACCGCACGACGTCGTCCTTGAAGACCGGACGAAGAAACGACGCACGCTGTTCCAACATCGCAATCATCGAGTCTTTCAGCTGCTCAGAGAGTGGCGCCGCGCCGAGTGCGGTGAGCGCCATCAGATGCAGGCCATGCACGATCGGCCGGCCGAACCGCGTCGCCTTCGCGTAATCGTCATCGTAATGGATCGGATGCTTGTCGCCGGTGAGCGCGGCGAAGGCCAGCACGTCGGCGTCAGTGATGTGCCGCGACGCGCCCATAAAAGCTTGCCCGGCGCGGAAATCGTCGAGAAAGAGCTGCTGAACGTTTCGCGCCATTACGCGCCCCGATTGGCGATGCGGCCGCAAGGCACCGCGCGGCCGGCAACTATACTGCATAATGTGCCTGCCGAAGGAGGCGCGCCTCGGCGCCGCCGCCGATTGCGCTCCGCCCGCCGATGCGCAATTGTGACCGCCGGGAGGACATGATGCGATTTGCGCGCCGCCACTTCCTGCATGCGCTGGGCGGCTTTGCCGCGGGCGCGGCCGCCGGCCCCGCATTGTCGCGCGCCGCTTACGCCGACGGCTATCCGGCGCGGCCAGTGCACATGATCGTGCCGTTTCCCGGCGGCAGCGCGCCCGACATCATCGCGCGTCTCGCCGCGCAATGGCTCTTCGAGCAACTCGGCCAGCAATTCGTGGTCGAGAACAAACCCGGCGCCGGCAGCAACATTGGCACCGAACTCGTGGTGAAGGCGGCGCCGGACGGCTACACGATCCTGGTCGACGTTCTCACCAACGTGCTCAACGTCTCGCTCTACCGCCATCTCGGCTTCGACTTCATGCGCGATATCGCGCCGGTCTCGGCGATCGCCAACGCGCCCTACGTGATCCTCGTCACCAACGCATTGCCGGCCAAGACGGTGCCGGAATTCATCGCCTACGGCAAAGCCAATCCGGGCAAGATCAATATGGCGTCGGGGGGCATCGGCACCTCGTCGCACATTTTCGGCACGCTGTTCATGATGATGGCCGGCATCCAGATGGTGCACGTGCCGTATCGCACCAACTACATGTCCGACCTGATCAGCGGCCAGGTGCAGGTCGTGATCAACCCGATCCCGCAATCGATGGAGTTCGTGCGGGCCGGCAAGGTGCGCGCGCTCGCGGTCACCACCAAGTCGCGGCTCGACGCGCTGCCCGACCTGCCGACGGCGGACCAGTTCGTGCCGGGCTATGAGGCGCTCGGCTGGTACGGCATCGGCGCGCCACGGGGCACGCCCGCCGCCATCGTCGGCAAGCTCAATGCGGCCATCAACACCGCGCTCGCGGCTCCCGCGGCAAAGGCGCGGCTCGCCGATCTCGGCGTCGAGCCGATGATCATGACGCCGGAGCAATGCGCGGCCTTCATCGCCGCCGAAAACGAGAAGTGGGGCAAGGTCATCCGCACCGCCGACATCAAGCTCGATTGAAGCTAAATCGCCGGCGGGCGCGCTTTACCTCACGCGCCGATCGCCGGCTTGGGCAGGCCGAGATTTTCGCGCAAGGTTGTGCCGGCAAAATCCTTGCGGAACAGGCCGCGGCGCTGCAGTTCGGGGACTACGAAGCGCACGAAGTCTTCGTAAGCGCCCGGCACGTGCGTGGCCGAGAGCACGAAGCCGTCGCAGGCCGGCGCATAAAACCATCGCTCGAGCGCATCGGCGACTTCCTTCGGCCCGCCGACCAGCGGGTTGTGGACGCGGCCGCGCCCGCTGATGCGGATGAAATCGCGCACCGTTGGATGTTTGTTGTCGCCGCAGGCCTGCAGCACACGGTCGCGGATGCCCTGCAGGCCGGACATTTGCGCCAATTCCGCATCGGTGAACGGCTCGTCCATGGCTTTCTGGGCGAAGTCGAAATTGAGCGCCTCCGAAAGGAGCGACAGCGCGTCGATCTCGAGCGCGAGCTTGTCGAGTGCCGCCCATTTGTCTTCGGCCTCGGCCTTGCTCGCCGCCGCCACGGTGTTGATGAGCTGCGTGATGTGGACGTGTGCCGGATCGCGGCCGGCGCGCGCCACCTCGTCCTTGAACGCGGCGTAGTCGCGTTTGCCGATCTCGGCGTTCGGATAGGCGACGAAGATCACCTCGCCCCAGCGCGCGCCGAAACGGCGGCCGCGGCCACTCGAGCCGGCCTGGATGATGACCGGGTGGCCTTGCGCGGAGCGCGGCACGGTGAACGGCCCGCGCGAGCGCAGAAAGCGGCCCTCATAATCGAGGCGACGCACCTTGTCGGGCTTGGCGAAAAGGCCCGTTGTCTTGTCCTGAACGATGGCGTCGTCGTCCCAGCTGTCCCAGTGGCCGAGCACGATCTCCAAAAACTCGTCGGCGCGATCGTAGCGCAGATCGTGATCCAACACCTCGTCGCGGCCCATGTTATGCGCCTCGCCGTCGTTGAGCGAGGTGACGACGTTCCAGGCGGCGCGGCCGCCGCTCATCAGGTCGAGCGTGGCGAACACGCGCGCGACGTGAAACGGCTCGTAGTAACTCGTCGAGTACGTGGCGCCGAGACCGAGCCGCTCGGTCGCCATGCCCATGACCGTGAGCACGGTGACGGCGTCGAGCTTGACGCAGCGGATGCCGTGCTGGACCGTATGGGCATGATCGCGGCCGTACATGTCCGGCATCGACAAGCGGTCGTCGAAGAAGCCGAGATGAAATTTGCCTTCTTCAAGGACCCGGCCGATGTGCCGGTAGAAATCGGCCGACCAGCTGTCCGTGCGCGACTCCGGGTGCCGCCACGAGCTCGGATGGTTGGTGCAATTCTGCGCCTGCAGAAAGCCGATCAAGATCATCTGGCGCATTGTTGGCGCGGTCCGTACCTAAACTGCGGCGAGACCCATTATGGCGTGGGTGTCGGACCAAAGCCATGAGCTGCCATGACGGGCTTACGCTGGCTCGGCTTCAATATTTCTAATCGCTGCCCGACCAGGGGCGGCGTGACGTATGCCGCACGTGAACGACCTCTATCGCGTTGTCCGATGCGGCAACGCGGTAGAAGACTTTGAAACGATAGCGCTGCACGATCTTCGCTCTGACGCCGGGTACATTCGTTGATTGCGATGCGGCCGGGTGTCGGCGCACAAATTCTACCGCCGCGTAGATAGCCGTTAGCACGTTGATCGCGCCTCGCGGACTACGCTCGCTCAAGTATTGATTTATGCCTTGGAGATCTCTGGTCGCACGCGGGCTGTAGCGGACGATCATAAAACGCCGCAGCGCTGCCAGAATGCTCGCATTGCTTCTTCGCTGGTCCACTCGCCGCGATCGAGCTCAGCCAATCCTTCACGGATCGCCACTCCCTCGTCCGACGTCACCTCGTAATGCCCGGTTCGGCGCGCTTCGATGACGCGCGCCATTTCGGCGAGTTCATCAATGTCTTCTTGCGGCCAGGAGCTGACCCGATCGAGAATTTCGCTTGCGGTGTCGCTCATCGCGCATTGGCCTCGTTCGGCCGACCTCGCCTCGCCCGCGCTCACGCTTGCGGCTGCGGCTCCAGCGGGCCGGGCTCGGGGCGTGGGCGATTGCGGCCGCCGCCGGCGGTGGGCACGGTCGAGGGCCGCGGCGTGGTCGGCTCGATCACCGACTCGCGCACTGGGCGCTTGCCCATCAACAGATCCTTGATCTCGTCGCCGGTCAGCGTCTCGAACTCGAGCAAGCCCTTCGCCAACGTTTCGAGATCGGCGCGCTTCTCGGTGAGGATCTGCTGCGCCTCCTCGTAGCCGGTTTCGACCAGCCGCCTGATCTCGGCGTCGATCTTCTGCACGGTGGCTTCGGAAATATTCTGCTGGCGCGCCACCGAATAGCCGAGGAACACTTCCTCCTGGTTCTCGCCGTAGGCGACGGTGCCAAGCGAATCGGACAGGCCCCAGCGCGTCACCATCATGCGGGCGAGCTTGGTGGCCTGCTCGATGTCGGAGGCGGCCCCGGAGGTCACCTTCTCCCTGCCGAACACCAATTCCTCGGCGACGCGGCCGCCCATCATGATGGCAAGGCGCGAGGTCATCTGCTCGAGGCTCATCGACAGCTTGTCGCGCTCCGGCAGCTGCATGACCATGCCGAGCGCGCGGCCGCGCGGAATGATGGTGGCCTTGTGCACCGGATCGGTGGCCTTGACGTTGAGCGCGACGATGGCGTGGCCGCCCTCGTGATAGGCGGTGAGGAGCTTCTCCTCCTCGGTCATGACGAGCGACTTGCGCTCGGCGCCCATCATCACCTTGTCCTTGGCATCCTCGAACTCGACCTGGGTGACCATGCGCTTGTTGCGCCGCGCCGCCATCAGGGCCGCTTCGTTGACGAGGTTCATCAGATCGGCGCCCGAGAAGCCGGGCGTGCCGCGGGCGATGGTCTTGAGATTGACGTCGGGCGCCATCGGCACCTTGCGCACGTGAACTTTGAGGATCTGCTCGCGGCCGACCACGTCCGGATTGGGCACGATCACCTGGCGGTCGAAACGGCCGGGGCGCAACAGCGCCGGATCGAGCACGTCGGGCCGGTTGGTGGCGGCGATCAGGATGATGCCTTCGTTGGCCTCGAAGCCGTCCATCTCGACCAGCAGCTGGTTCAGTGTCTGCTCGCGTTCGTCATTGCCGCCGCCAAGCCCGGCGCCGCGATGGCGGCCGACCGCGTCGATTTCGTCGATGAAGATGATGCAGGGCGCGTTCTTCTTGGCCTGCTCGAACATGTCGCGCACGCGGCTGGCGCCGACGCCGACGAACATCTCGACGAAGTCGGAGCCCGAGATGGTGAAGAACGGCACGTTGGCTTCGCCGGCGATGGCGCGGGCGAGCAACGTCTTGCCGGTGCCGGGCGGGCCTACCAGGAGCACGCCGCGCGGAATGCGGCCGCCGAGCCGCTGGAATTTGGCCGGATCGCGCAAGAATTCGACGATTTCCTGCAGGTCGAGCTTGGCCTCGTCGACGCCCGCCACGTCCTCGAAGGTGACGCGGCCGTGCGCCTCGGTGAGAAGCTTGGCGCGGCTCTTGCCGAAGCCGAGCGCCTTGCCGCCGGCGCCCTGCATCTGCCGCGACAGGAAGATCCACACCCCGATCAGCGCCACGAACGGCAGCCAGGAAATGAGCAGCGAAACGAACCAGGGCACGTTCTCGGTCTGCGGCCGGGCCGTGATCGAGACGCCCTTGTTGTAGAGGCGCTGCACTAGGCTCGGATCGTTCGGCGCATAGGTCTGGAAGGTGCGGCCGTCGGTGAAATCGCCGTGAATCTCGGGGCCCTGGATCACGACGTCGCGGACGCGGCCGTTATCGACGTCGTTGAGGAGCTGCGAGAAGCTGATCTCCTGCGAACCGGTATTGCGGCCGGGATTCTGGAACAGCGTGAAGAGCGCCAACAGCAACAGGACGATGATGACCCACAGGGCGAAATTGCGCAGATTGGCGTTCATCTTAGGTCCTTGACCCGCGCCCGGCGCGGAGCCCCAGAGTTAAGCCTGCGGATCGTGGCGGCTTCACGTTCCCTTAAATCGGCAATGTAGGGATGGCACCGCCCCCTGCCAAGGGAATCCCCAGCCAGTACAAGGGAATCCGGCTCGCAGTATAGCCTTATTTCGTAAAGCGCCCCTTGCGGCTTTGCCGCATGGCAGCGCTGCGACGCGCGGGGGCGCGTTCGACCGAAAGCCGCGCGGCATCGAGGCTCACGAGCGCCCCGGCGAGCGTGCGGCGCAGCCGTCCGGGCGCCTGCCGCAAAGCTTGGTAAAGCGCTTCAAGCTTGCCGAGCTCCACCGGTCCCTCGTCGCCGACGTGGGCAATCGCCCGGCCGAGCAGCCGCAAGCCGACTTCGGCCGGCAAATCGGCGAAACGAGCGCGCTCGAAGGCGATCGGGCCACGGGCCGGCCACGGAGGCGGCGCCAGCGCGGCGTGGGCGGCGGCGACGGCGAATTCGAGCGCCGCTTCCGCCCGTTGCATCCGCGCCGCGAGCCGCGACAGCCCGTGCGCATCGAGGCCCTCGCGCGCCAGTGCCGGCATCACGCCGCGCAGCCGGGCGCGGGTAAAGCGCGGATCCCTGTTGCTCGGGTCCTCGCTGAAGCCGATGCGCGCGGCGCGCAACGTCGCGATCAGCCGCGATTTCGGCACCGCGAGCAACGGCCGCAGCAGAAAAATACGATCGTCGCGGGCGCCGGGAATGAGCGATACCGGCGCCATGCCGGCAAGGCCGGTCAAGCCGCTGCCGCGGGCGAGCCGGAACAGCACCGTCTCGGCCTGGTCGTCGAGCGTATGCGCGGTAAGCACATGGGCCAAGCCGGCGCGCGCCGCGGCTTGCGCCAACAACCCGTAACGCGCCGTGCGCGCCGCTTCCTGCAAACCACTCGTGGGTTTTAAGCCGCGCCAGCGCAAGGTGCGATGCGGCACATTCAACTGTCGCGCCAGACGCTTGACCGCGGCAGCTTCGGCCTTGGCCGCGGCCCGCAAACCGTGATCGATGGTGACGGCCAGCAATCGTGGCGGCTTTTTCGCCCGCTTCGCCCAGCGCGCGGCGAGCAGCAAGAGCGCGGTCGAATCCGGGCCGCCCGACACCGCAACGACAAAACCAGGCAAATCCTCAAGGCCGCGGAACAGCGCGTCTAATTCGTCGTCGCCGACCGCTGCCTCAGCAGTGGGCACGCTTCTGTTCCCGCTCCACGTTTTGCTTCACCGCGAGCGATGCGCGCGGATACTTGCGCACCACTTCGCCGAGCGACGCACAGGCGGCTTCCTTCTCGCCCAATGCCGCAAGCGACTGGCCGAGCCGCAACAGCGCATCCGGCGCCCGCGCCGTGGTCTCGTATTTGGTCGAGACGGCGAGGAAGGCTTCGGCGGCGTCGTGATATTGCTGGCGCTGGAACAGCGACTCGCCGAGCCAGTATTGCGCCTCCGGAGCGAGCCGGTCCCTTGGATGTTTGTGCAGGAAGTCGCCGTAGGCCTGCGCGGCGTTCACATAGTCCTTGTGCACGAAGTAGCCGTGGGCGAGTTCGTACTCGTCCTTGGGCGTGGCGTCAGGCGGCAGCGCCGCAAGCGCGCCGGTGCCGTTCGGGCTGGCCGCAGGCGGCGGCGCGGCGCTGCCGGGCGCGCCGTTGTCCTGCGGACCCGACAGGTGCGCGAGATCGAGCGGCGACCCGGCCTGCCGCGGCGGCGGCGGCTCATTCTGATTGTTGCTCGAGCCAAGCGCGCGCGGCGCCCCGGGCGCGCCGGGACTGAGCGCCGGATTGAACGCGTCATGGCGACCGCCGCCCGCGGGCTGGCCGCCCTCGACCGGCGCCGGTGGGGGCGGATATGGCGGGTTCGCCGAGTATTGCGGGTTCGACCGCCCTGAGTATTGCGGTTCCGCCGGGTACGGCTCGGCAGGCCGCGCCGCCTGTTGCGGCTGCGCCGGATAGGGCTCGGCTGCCCGCGGCGCGTACTGCGGCTGCGGCGCATATTGCGGCTGCGGGGCCGAATATTGCGGGCGCGGCGCGGCTGCCGCCGGCGCCGGGCCGCCGCGCTGCTCTTGCAGGGCCTGGAGCTGCTGGCTGAGCTGCTGATTGCGGTACTGCAACTGCTCGACCTGTCCGGTCAGCTCACGGATCGTGGCTTCGAGGCGATCGAGCCGGGTGACGATCTCGGCTGCGTCCTGGGCGTGGGCGGCTCCGCCACACCAGGCGCAGGCGAGCGTAATCAAAGCGAAACGGGCGAAGCGGGTCATCCGGTGCGGCATGGTCGTTGTGATGAAAACGGCGGCCTCACAGAAGCGCAAACGGTGCCCGGCGGCCGCGCAAGCTGAAGCTTTGGGCGCGCCTCACCATAGCCGGTCCTGCGTCCAAATTGTGACTGCCGGCCGCGGCCGGCGCGGAGGGTCAACAATCCCTTCCGCGCGTCTGTCGCGGCCGCGCCTCGCCGCCCCGGCGGGCCCCTTAGGAGCTCTGATTGAGCACCGTGACGGCGCGCCGGTTCTGCGACCAGCACGAGATGTCGTCGCACACCGCGACCGGGCGCTCTTTGCCGTACGAGATGGTGTGCATGCGCTGCGCTGAGACGCCGCGCGAGATCAGATAATCGCGCACCGTCTGGGCGCGCCGCGCGCCGAGCGCGATGTTGTATTCGCGGGTGCCGCGCTCGTCGGCATGGCCTTCGATGGTGAAGGCGTAATTGCCGTAATGATTGAGCCACTCGGCCTGGTGGTCGAGCGTCGCCCGCGCCTGCCCCGTCAGCTCCGTGGAGTCGGTATCGAAGAACACGCGGTCGCCGACATTGACGACGAAATCCTGCTGGCTGCCGGGCGTGGCGGCGGACGCCATGGCGCCGGTCTGCTCAGCGGCCTGCTTGGCGCAGCCGGCGATCGCGATGCTCGCGAGGATGACGGCTGCGAATTTGGCGCCGCGGACGATGCTCACCCCGTTCATTCCGGTGCCTCCATTGCTTACCTCAAGGTCGCTTGCCTGTCCGCCCGCGGGGGAAGACAGGAAAGCACTCAAGCGGGTCTACCAGCGCCTTCGTTAAGCGAAGGTTCCGTCAACCTTGATGAGGCCTTGCAAAGAAGCCCCGTCCCCGCACAACACCCGAAAACCTTTGGTAATGCTTAATAGGGTCTGAATGCGGCGTTCCTGCGGCCTGCGGATCAAGGCGTCATGGGCCTGTTTCCAGCCGCCGCAGAGGTCCGAGAGAGGGATTTTCGAGCACTTATTCGCACGCACCCCTGCCCGCCTGCGCGCCGTGGAGCAATGTTCCATCACGGCAATGCGTCTGCCCGACTCCGCAATCGGCGTCTACCGCTCCGCTTGTCTCACAATTTCGGCACGCGGACGCGGCGCATCATCGCTTCCATGATCTCGAAGACGCCGAACGCCAGTAGCCCGAGTGCGGCGATGGCGAGCAGCACGCCGCCATAGGATTGATGCTGCAAGGTGCGGAGCACGCCCGACAGTCCGACCGCCTCGCGCGAATTGCCCTCGTAGGCCGCGAACACCAGAAACGTGCCGGTCAGCAGAAAGACCACCGCGCGGGTGAGAATCCCGAACGATCCGAACGCGATCACCCACTCGCGCGTTTTTTCGCGCGCGTCGAGCTTGCGCTGATATTCGGCTTTCACGGCCTTGACCGCGAGCCCGATCGCCATCCCGACAAACACCGCCGCGATGATGCCCACCAGCACGCGCCCGAGCGGCTTGTCCATCAGCCAGCCGGTCCAATTGCTCACCGACTGCGTGCGGCCGATTCCAAGAGAAATGCCAACGGTGACCAACGCAAGCGCCAGATAAAAAATCCCGCTCAGACCCAAAACACTGCGCCGCAGCAGACCGTACGGCCGGCTGCCGTGCTGATCGGCATCAAGGAATGCTTGCATGAACCGCCACGCGGCGAAGCACGCCAGGCCAAGCGCCATCGCCCATAACAGAACGGCACCGAACGGTTGGTGCAGCAATGCCTGCAGCGCGTCGGGCACGCCGTGCGGGCGCGCGCCGGCGCCAAGCGCGGCAAGGATGGCGAAACCGCCGACAATCAGAAAAACGAGGCCGCGCGCCACATAACCGATCCGGGCCATCCCGGCGAGGGGTTTGGGTTTGGACCGCTTCGGCATTGCTTGCGCGCGTCAAAGAACGGCGCCGACCTCACGTTCCGGCGCCCCGTGTCAACGTGCGAAGCCGAACTTGGTGCCATGCGCGGTGCCATGTCGCGAAAACCAGTTGGTGCGCGCGGGCACTGCGCACCGTTGCGGATGTCAGATGACGTAGAGCCGGTTGGCCAGGACGGACGGCGAACCGTCGGGCGGCGCGTGTGCCGCGAGCACCGCGGCGCAGCGCTCGATGGCGGCGATGAAGCCTGACGCGATGCGACCGTCGCGCATATGGGCAACCAGCGCGTCGATCGCGGCCTGCCATTCTGCATTGGGCACCTTCGCGGCGATGCCTTCGTCGGCGATGATGCGCGCGTAGCGCTCCGCCAGCGAGACGTAGATCAGCACGCCGCTGCGGTTTTGGGTATGGCTGACGTGGCGGAGGAAGAACTGCTCGACGGCGGCCCGATGGGCGCGCGCCTGGCGCACCGGGCGCGGCACCAGAGCGAGCCGCAACGGCATCCAGGACAGCGCAACGCCGGCCACCAGGAAGAGCGCGAGCTGCAACAGAAAAATCCGCTGCACGCTCCAGTCGGTCCAATGGATCAGCGGCCACGGCAACAGCAGCGCCAATGTGCTCGCCCACAGGATCGGCACGTGCGCGTAATTCGACGATGCGTGAGCTAGCACGCAGACCAGCTGGCCACAGCTGCGCTCTTCGGCATCGCGAATGGCCGCCGCAACTGCGTCGTGGTCCTCTTTGCTGATCGGCATCGCTCACCAGCCCCCGGAAGCGCCGCCGCCACCCGACGAACCGCCACCGCCCGAAAACCCGCCACCCGAGAAACCTCCGCCGGAGAATCCGCCGCCGGAAAAGCCGCCACCGGACCAACCCGACGAGCCCCATCCGCTCGAATAAGGTACGAAGATCAGGCGGCCGTTGCGGCGAACGTAATGGCCGGCCGGCGAGCCATGCCCCGCGCTCCTCATGTAAATGAACACGAAAATGACGATGAAGAAGAACAGAAACGGAAACAACGATTGGAACTGCTTCGACGGTTCGTTCGAGCGCACGCCGACTTTGCGCTGCCAGTCGGCGGTGTCGCCGCTCAGCACGCTGATGATGCCGTCGACGCCGCGCTCGATGCCGCCGGAAAAGTCGTTCGCCTTGAAGCGCGGAATGATCGCGCTCTGAATGATGACCGAGGACAGCGCATCGGTGAGCGTGCCTTCGAGCCCGTAACCGACCTCGATCCGCACCTTGTGCTCGGACGGCGCGACCAAGAGCAGCACGCCGTTGTTCTTCTTCGCTTCCCCGAGCTTCCAGAAGCGGAACAGCTGATTGGCATAAGTCTCGATGTCGCCGCCTTGCAGCGAGCGTACCGTGGCGACGACGAGCTGAATGCTGGATTTATCCTCGAGGTCCTTCAGCTTGGTCTCGACAGCGCTGCGGCTTTGCGCGTTCATGACGCCGGCCTGGTCGACCACGCGGCCGCTCAGCGCCGGAAAGTCGTAGGCGAAAGCGAGCGACGCCAGGCAACACACCAGGGCGGCAGCGACGGCCAGCCGTAGCGCCGCCGTAAAGACGCGGTGTCGAGAAGCAGTCATCTAGAATTTGACCTGCGGCGGTCTTTCAGCGCCTTCGGTGGCGGTGAATTCGGCCATCGGCTTGTTGCCGGAGAAGAACGTCTTGGCCCACAGCACGGTCGGGAACGTGCGCAAAGCCGTATTGTAGACGCGCACCGCATCGA
>Ga0070741_10001785_pt1 | contig 62151 bp, 63 predicted proteins | sample Coa_R1_4_FD_66440 | JGI IMG/M metagenome (GOLD analysis project Ga0070741, IMG submission 66440) | Surface soil microbial communities from Centralia Pennsylvania, which are recovering from an underground coalmine fire - Coalmine... | ecosystem: Environmental > Terrestrial > Soil > Unclassified ...
GGTCGGTAGTGCTGGAATGGCCAACAACATGGCCCTATCTGCTGATGCTGCCTCCAAGATGGATACCAACTTTGCCGCCCAGATGAATAATGAAGAGGCTATGGCTGCAGTGGCGTTCGGAAACGATGCAAAAAGACTGCGTAACCTCAAATACTTCTCGGATATGACCTTTGATAAGGCTACAGGCAGGACGCTGGGCGAAAATAGGCTTAGAAGTGCTCTAGCCGCCGGCCGCACTATCCAAGCCACCCAGCAGATGCAGGCCGCCGCCGCAGATGCGCTGGTGCGATCGGGTAAGGTCCTTGAGAACCGCGATGAGTTTAGCGCTATGGTAGACAGCATCGCACACGGCAACGCTGCATACGCTGGTGCGATCGACGGAAACTTTCGCTATACCGCTCGTCAAATTGGTCGTGCCGATTGGGGCAGGAAAAATGACTACGATGCACTTAAGGAGATGGATATGGCTGCTGTTGCTCGCCAGAAACCAAAGTCTCTCGAGAATCTATTCGGTTCCAACGTAGTAACAAAAACTGCCGCGAACCCGACCGGCTCTGCAGTGGTCGATGCTATCAATGGTTCAAAGGACAAAAACGAACGGCAGCACTTTGCGGATATCTTATTTGCATCCCAATATAACCAGTCACTATCTCCAGAACAGCAGAAATCCATAGCAGAAGCAATTAACGTACTCGACGATCCAAGTCATCCCCTACGAAGTACCCTAGGCTTAGACCTCATAGGGCAGGCACGTGCTAATTATAGGGATAAATTCACGCCCCCCTCCGACCGACGCCTCAAACATGACATACGGCTCGTTCAGACACTCAGCAATGGCATCAAACTCTATAGCTTCCAGTACAACTGGGGTGGTCCACATTACGTCGGGGTAATGGCACAAGATATCCTTGCAAGCCACCCAAAGGCTGTTGTAGTAGGCGAGGATGGATATTACCGGGTGCGGTATGATGTGCTGGGAGTTGAGATGGTGACAGTGGGGGAGTGGGTGAAGACCCATAGCTCGACTAGCTGCTAGGTTGTGGTTGCTAATCATTCCCAGCTCGGGTAGAATACCGGTCAGTAAGAAGAGGAGCGGCCATGGCTGATAACGCACTACAGCAAGCAATTGTACGGGACGTCCGATATCTCGATAGCTTCAAGGGTGTGACTATTTATGGCGTGGCTGGCACCAACGGTAGTGGCAAAGATTCACTGATGGACCTACTGGTGGAACGTGGTTTCTTTTGTTTCAATACAAGCCACAGTTTGCGTCAGATCTCTCATGCCGTATTCCAATCCACGGACCGGGGCGGCAACGACTCGTCCATGGGCCGCGTGGGCAATGCTATCCGTGCGGCATATCCTGGTGGCCCGGTTGAATTAGGCCTGTTGAGCTGGTGGCTGCTATGCAGCGTACTGCCAAAAGAGCTTCAGCCAAAGGGCCTGGTGATTGGCAGCATACGAGCAGTGGGTGAAGCGGAACGTCTGAAACAAGTTGGCGGTAAGCTTATCGGGGTAGACGCCGATGCGCATGTGCGATTCGAGCGTCTTTCTGCCCGTGGGCGCGCTGATGATAACGATACGTTTGAACAATTTATGGAAAAAGAGACCGCCGAAATGGCCGCTGCCGAAACCGACCCTACTAAATTTGGTATGGCGGCTGTTATCGCCATGGCTGACATCCGCATTCAGAACAACGGCAACGATATTGAAGCGTTTAAGGCTTCCGCCGCGCAGGCGCTGGGTCTGTAGTTGGCGCCTCAGTAAACTAGATTTTTGTGTGAGCAGTTATACCGTGGACATCGCGGTGCATTTGCAGCACGACATGGCGCGAATATTTATGTGAGTGGCGCTGCAGCAACCGGAAGCTCAGATAGACACCTGCCGCTGCCAGTCCCATCAGCCAGTCGCTGATCTGTAGTGTGCCTGTCCTAAAGTAGGGCTGTACAACGGGGTTGTACACCAGATTCAGAATACAGAATAGCGATACGCCAAAGGCCAGCAGCAGGCGCTTATTGCTCCACAGGTACGAGGTGAAGAATGCAGCGTGTTCGGCCGTGCGTACCATAAGCAGGTTGATAAACTGACAGAGTACAAGCGTGACGTACGTAAGGGTAGTGGCCTGGGCATAGAGCAGGCTGGTGCTGTCGATGTGCTCTGGGTTGGTGCCATGGCGCAGGAAAAACAGGAAGAAGTTGCCGGTGGCTAGCGCTGCTGCCAACAGGCCGTAGCCAATAAATTCGCGGAAGGTCGCCATATTGAGGATGTGGTCGCCCAGGCGGCGGGGTTTGTCGTGCATCAGCCGACCTTGAGCCTTGTCCCAACCCAGCGCGGTGATAGGGAACATCTCGGCTATTACGTCTATGGCCAATATTTGGATAATGGTAATGGCCAGCGGTACATGGAACAAGGCTTGCGCGCCAAGGCTGATAAGGATGGCGAATAGTTCGCCGGCATTGTCGGTTAGGGCACAGCGGGCGGCTTTTTTGATGTTCTGGAAGGTCAGCCGGCCCTGTTCTATGGCGCCCACCAGCGTGCCGAAGCTGTCGTCCAGTAGTACGATATCCGATGCATCCTTGGCGACATCAGTGCCGGTCTTGCCCATGGCAACGCCAATGTCGGCGCGTTTCAGCGCCGGTGCGTCGTTGATGCCATCGCCGGTAACAGCCACTACCAGGCCGTTCGCCTTAGCTATCTCTACAATCCGTAGTTTATCCTCGGGTGATACGCGTGAGAATACCGCGCCGCCTTCGGTGATCAGCTGTAGAATTTGCATGTCGGACAGCCCGGTCAGATCGTCTGCGAGGATGATCTTTGTATCCTGGTGGCTATCAGCTAACTGAGCTTTGCTCGCTATGGCTTGCGCCGTCGCCGGATAATCGCCGGTAATGACCGATACGCGCACGTGCGCACCGCGTGCCGCCAGCATGGCGGCGGGTACGTCATCGCGCAAGGGGTCTTCCATGCTGACGATGCCCAGGAAAGTTAGGCCTTGCTCTACTTTGTTCATGTCGAGTTTCTTGAGGTCGGTATTTTTGGGTAAGATACGGTATGCGAAGGCAAGATTGCGCAGTGCCTGGGCGGCCGATGCGTCGTTGTAGGCGGCAAAATGTGTCCGGTCGCGTTCGGACAGCTTGCGGCTCAGTCTGTGGTCCCAGATGTTGGTACTGCGTGCCAGCACAGCCTCTGGCGCGCCCTTTACGAACACGGCTATGCTGCCATCCTCGAATTTGCGGACTGAGCTCATCAGCTTGCGGCCGGAGTCGAACTGGAATTCTTTTATTTCGGGGTAGCGCATATCTAATCTCTCGGTGTTCAGGCCGCTTTTGCGTGCCAAAGTGACTATGGCGCCCTCGGTGGGGTCGCCCAGGACATACCAGGTGGCGTGCTGTGCATCCGGCTGGCTTACCTTGGCGTTGCTGGCCAAGGCGCCAGTCATGAAGAATAATCCCAGTTCCTGCACGGCGGTTTTGTTCAGCGCTTTGCCTTGGGTATCCTGCACAGTGCCGGCCGGTTCGTAGCCCGTGCCGGAAACGGTGTAGCGGCTGCGGCCGATCATAAAGCTGGTTACGGTCATCTCATTTTTTGTGAGCGTGCCGGTTTTGTCTGTGAGAATGATATTTGTGGCGCCCAATGTCTCTACGGCGGAAAGCTTTTTGATGAGCGTTCGTGCCTTGGCCATCCGGTTGGCGGTTTGGGCAAGGGTGATGTTCACCTCGGCGACCAAGCCGTTCGGGATCATGGCGGCGCTGATACTGATGGCGAATAATATGGCTTCCTTAGTGTCCAGGTGCGATTGCAGGGCAATCAATGCTAGTACAGCGGCTAGCACTATGGTGCCTTGGGTTAGGCGGGTAGCTAGGTTGTTCATTTCGCGCTGCAAGGGCGAGTCGTCGGTATGGGCTACCTGGCTCAGCGAGGCAATGCGGCCCAGCTCGGTGCGCATGCCCGTGGCAATTACCACGCCACGGGCAGTACCGGTGGCCACGGTGGTGCCCATAAACGCCACATTGTCGCGGGCAGACAGCGGTACAGCCGTCGAGATGGCATGCACGAATTTGCGGCTAGGGTTGCTTTCGCCGGTGAGGGCAAAGTCGTTGGTACTCAGCTCATCTTCTTCCAGAATACGGATATCCGCAGGTACGGAGTCACCTTCGGCCAAAGCAATAATATCCCCTGGCACCACCATGGCGGAGTCTACTTCATGCATGGTGCCGTTGCGCACCACTTTGGCATGGGGCACCAGCAGCTGTTCCAGCCGGTGCATCAGCGTTTCGGCCTTGTATTCCTGCACAAAGCCCACTGTAGTGTTTACGAAGGCGATTACTAGCAGTATCACGGCGGTTTTGTCATCTTGCAAATACAACGCAAAAGCCGCGCTCAGAACTAGCAGTAATACAAATAAGCTCTTGAACTGGCGGAGCAGGGTCGTCAGTAGGGACACACGCTTACCGCGGTGCAATACATTGGCGCCGTCTGTCTGCAACCGTCGGGCTGCTTCGGGGTTGGTGAGCCCAATTTTGTGGGTATGCAGTTCGGCAATGACGTCTTCGGGCGCCATGCGGTAGTATGGTAATTTCGACCCCACCGGTTCCATCGTCTTTTAGTATACGGTATTCTGAGCTGTCGTGCATGTTGACGTGGAGGCAACTATATGATTATATTGCACGATAATGTCAGCTGGACAACCTTTTACGGGTGGTGAGATGGTGCCGTTGCAGGGCACCAAGTATGATGTGCCACAGTATATTTTGGCAGCATATGAATCGACGGTAGAGGAGATGCTTGCCGCCAATCCACTAGCACTACGGACGGTCAGGGCCGAAAACACCAGGACTGAAGATAGTATAGAGCGAGGTGCTTTGACTGAACTGGCGGTGGATGATCCCATGTTATTCATAGCTACGCTGGAACGGTCGTTCAGGCCAGGCGACACGGCGGAGCAAGGTTTTCATCGAGCCCTGGAGGCGGGGATACTGGAAACTGTCGTCACCCCTCAACCGGCATATCTTGGGCATTGTCTTGAAAGCTATTTTCATAACGGTGCGCTCCGGTATACATATAGTCACATGGAGGTCGTTGCCGCATATGGGTCGTACGAACCGCCTTCGACTGAAGATATTAACAATAACACCGGTATGGCGCGCGTTTACAATATGCGTAACCGGTCAATTCTAGCTGATGTAGGCGATTGGAACGCAAAAGCGCAATTTTTTATTGATGAGGCACAGGCCTGGTTTGAAGGAGCAGATATAAACCGTGGCGCCACCCCGAGCCGCGTTATTAACAATGTGTGCATGGCTCTGGCGTGTAAGAAGTTCGCAACTTCACCTCCTCCCGCCTTTGAGTTCGCAGAATCCCGTGAGCGTACGGTAGATGCATCGCCTCCTGTAGAGGCATCGCCCAAGCATCTTACTCTAAAGGACATTGGCCGATATATGCTACAGGCCCTGCGGTTCTGGAAATAGTAGAGTGCCGATATGTCTACGAGCAAGCATCCCTACGGTATACTAAGGATATGGAAACACCGGAGCCTACCAAAAAGTTTGTGATAATTGACGGCAAAAGCGTATTTTACCGCGGCTACTATGCCATGCCTAACCTCAGCACCAAAGACGGCATACCCACCGGCGGTGTGTATGGTTTTGCGGTGATGGCGCTGGAGGTAATCAAGCGGCTGAAGCCGGATTACGTGGCAGTGGCGTGGGACAAACCCAAAACTAATATCCGTCGTCGCCTGGCGCTGTATCCGGAATACAAAGCCGGCCGCAAGCCCGCACCGCCGGATTTTTACGAGCAGATTCCCATTCTGCACGACCTACTGCACGCCTTCGGCTGGCCGCTGTACGAGCTGGACGATTATGAGGCCGATGACATTATGGGCACCCTGGCAGTGCAGGCGCGTGAAAAGGGCCTTAGTACGCTGCTGGTTACATCCGACCTGGACATGTTGCAGCTGGTGAATGGCAATGTGCATGTGTACGCCCTGAAGCGTGGACTGACGGATATAGAGCTGTATTCCAACAAGACCTTTGAGGCAAAATACGGCCTGCGTGTCGACCAATATCTTGACCTGAAATCGCTGAAAGGCGATTCGTCGGATAATATCCCCGGAGTGCCCGGCATCGGCGAAAAGACGGCCATAGAGTTGTTGCAGCAATACGAAACGCTGGACGGTGTGTATGAAAACCTGGCCCTTATAAAAGATAGCGTGCGCAAGAAGCTGGAAGCGGGCAGGAAGCTGGCATATCTCAGCAAAGAGCTGGCGCGCATCTGGACGGACGCGCCGATGTCACTTGATCTGCCCGCAGTGGACGCCAAGAACGATATTGAGCCGGCCAAGATACTAGAATTATTTCAAAAGCTGGAGTTCCGCACCCTGGCACGCCAGCTGCCCGAGGTAATGCAGGCTGCCATCAGTGACCATATGGCCGGCCTGGTTGCCGTGCCGGCCGAACCGTCGGCGCAGCTTGCCATTGGTAAACAGGTACTTATCGCCAGCGTCGAAGATTTGCCCAAGCTCCATCTGCCTGCAGACGAACCGTGGTTTGCCTATTCCCGCGCCAATGGTAAACATGGTCGTGAACCGCAGATGCTGGCGCTAAGTACGCATGGCGAAACCATCTATACGCTGGACCTTAGCAAGCTGCCATCCGAACAGGTCCGCGCGGCCCTGCCGAAAGTTCCAAAGCTAATCGGTTATGATGTAAAGTCCACTCTGAAAGTGTTACTGGAACTAGGCTACGCCGACATACCGCAGCCGGCGCATGATGTATTGATTGGCGCCTTTTTACTCAACAGCCTGCGGCGCGAACAGACGCTCAGCGAGCTGGCCAGCGCCGATCTGCACTACGAGGCTGAGCCATTCGAAAACCTGGAGGCAGACACCGCCATCAAGCGGGCGCCAGAGGCAATTGCCGTCATCAAGTCATTGTACGAGCAACAACATACCGCACTGCATGCCATGCCTCAGCTGCCTGAGCTGGCAGAAACCATTGAATGGCCGGTTATCCCGGTGCTAGCACGCATGGAATACGAGGGTATTCAGCTGGATACCGCTTATCTGCAACAAATGAGCGGCGATTTTACCAAAACCATCGCGGATATCGAGAAACAGATTTATGAGCAGGCTGGCACGGAGTTCAACATCGGCAGCCCCTCGCAGCTGGCAAATATTCTGTTCGACAAGCTGCACCTTGGTCTGTCTACATTGGGCATCAAAAAAGGCAAGACCGGCTACAGTACCGCTGCCAGCGAGCTGGACAAGCTCCGCGGCCAGCATGCCATCATTGACCTCATTACGCAGTGGCGCGAGGTAACGAAGCTCAAGAATACCTACGTAGACACCTTGCCGCTGCTGGTCGACGAGCAGTCGCGTGTGCATACTACGTTCAACCTTACCATTGCCCAAACCGGGCGGCTGAGTAGCACCGACCCAAACCTGCAGAACATACCCGTGCGCACCGAACTGGGGCGCAAGATCCGCACTGCATTCGTAGCTGCACCTGGCAAAAAGCTGGTCAGTGCAGACTATAGCCAGTTTGAGTTGCGCCTCAGCGCTGCACTCAGCCACGACGATGACTTGGTGGCTATGTTCAACCGTGATGAGGACGTGCACACAGCTACAGCGGCGCAGGTATATCACTGCAAGCCCGAGGAAGTGACCAAGGAAATGCGCCGCCGCGCCAAGGCCGTCAACTTCGGCATCATTTACGGTATGAGCCCACATGGCTTATCTATCGCCACCGGCATGACGTACGAGCAGGCCGGTTCGTTCATCAAGGAATATATGGCCTTCCGCAAGCCGCTTATCGGCTACCTGGACGAGCTAAAAAGCAGGGCACGCAAAGACGGCTACATCGCCACGCGGTTTGGCCGGCGCCGTCCCATGCCCGATATTCACTCCAGCAACTTTGCCGTGCGCGCCGCGGCCGAGCGTGCAGCTATCAACATGCCCATACAGGGCACCGAAGCCGACCTGATGAAGCTGGCTATGATCCAAGTAGATGAGCGCCTCAAGGAACTGGGCGATGATTGCAAACAATTATTGCAGATACACGACTCCATCCTGGTGGAGTGCCCGGCCGACAAGGCCGAAGCAGTCGCCCGGCTTCTCGATGACACCATGGAGCATGTCTACCCTCAGCTGCCCATCAAGCTCACGGTAGACACCTCCATCGCCGACAACTGGGGTGAGTTGTAGGGCTAAACCTATCCTTTGGTTTGTGGTCCACTCTCTGGGCTTAGCATAGCGAGCAAGATATTGGCTGCATTGCGACATGCTTCAGCTGCTTTGTCGCATAGTTCGGCTTCCTCTAGCCTCCCTGCTATGTCTGCATCATCTTGGTTTGCGCGCCAGATATACATGTCGCGTACGGCATCTCCCGCCATTTCAGCGGCCCGCTTCGCTATGTCCGCGGCTCCTTGGTTAAGTTCAGGTGTACCGTAGTCGAAAGATTCAATAGTCATTTGAGGCCTCTGCTTAACATGGCGATTGTGATATATATTACAATTATATTAAATAAGAAAAATTACAGATAGTCATTTAATTGCCGTAGGAGTGGGTATTCTCTTACAATAGACCAGATGATTGAAGCAATTATATTTGATTGTTTCGGCGTGATCATTACCGACGCGCTCGAAACACTTATCCAGGGACTTCAAAACAGGCATCCGGACCGGGTCCAACAGGTGCTTGATCTTGTTGCCGCAGGAAACCGTGGCATGCTTGAGCGCGATGCCTACCAGACGCAGCTCGCGGCGTTGTTCGGATTGACGCTCGAGAACTACAGGGCCTATCTCGCTGCTGGTGAAATAAAGGACCAGCGGGTGTTGGAGTATGCAGCCCAGCTGCGGGCGTCCTATAAAACGGCGCTACTTAGTAATGTTAGCCCGGGCGGCTTAGCGCGGCGATTCCAGCCTGGCGAGCTTGAACAATCGTTTGACCTTGTCGTGACCTCTGGTGAGGTAGGCTATGCCAAGCCAGAGCCGCGCGCATACGAATTAACAGCAGAGCGACTGGGCGTACGGCTGGACGCGTGTGTCATGATAGACGACCGTGAAACGTATTGCCTGGGCGCTCAGGGTGTGGGCATGCGCGCCATTCAATACGCTGATTTCAATAGTATGAAAGAGTCACTTACCGCTTTGCTACACGGCGATGCCGAGGCTGGGGCTTCACAATCCGACCACCCTTAGCACGTGCCAGTTGCCAGGCAATCCAAATCACCCATGCGGCAACCAGGAAGGACAAAAAGTTGGTAGCGCGGTCAATCAAGGCTGGTGATTGTTTGGCATCAAATAGATAAATGACCGCTGCGCCCACCTCCACTGCTATAAGGATGTAGGCCAGCTTTGGGCTACGCCGCGCCTGCACGGTGTATCCAAAAATGGCTAGGGCAGCGAGTATGGCTGCGGTCAGAATAATAAGAAGCAACGTCACAAAGGTATTCGTGGCACAGTCTACGCCGGACTGGTGAATACAGCCGCCAATGGCAGATGCACCGCCGCTGAGTATCGCCAAGATAGTGCCTATTGCAAACTGTACCAGGGTGGCTACGCCTGTTTCGTATCGTACGCGCATGAGCATATTGTACTCCTTTTCACTACAGGTGTATTGCTTGCAAAAATGTAACGTTTATGGTACAAATAATATGTCTATAAGAGAGACAATACAGCATGGCACGCTATTTTATAGGATTTTTGTTAGCCGTTGGACTTATTGTGGTGGTGGTTATCCTCATCATAAAGGCTCTAACAGGTACACACAAAGGCCCAACGCCGTTGGATCTGCCAAGCTATGCCAATGGCGATGTACGCGTACGGCTGACCATTGATTCTTCGGTTACTGCCCCCGACACCCATCATGATGTGGTACTGACTGTCGGCAGTAATCAATCTAGCCTCATGATTACCAAAGGATACGACAGCGAGGTCGTAAGTATGAAAAATTACCAGATGACCAGCAGCGCCTATGGCGTATTTCTCAAGTCGCTGGCATACAATGGCTTCACAAAAGGCAACAATGATCCGAACCTTGCCGACGAGCGTGGCCACTGTGCGCAGGGCGACCGCTATATATATGAAGTCATCGACGGCAGCGGCAATGATCTAGAGCGCTACTGGTATACATCGTGCGGCACCGGAACTTTCAAGGGCAATATTTCTGCTGTCCGGACGCTGTTCGTACATCAGTTCCCAGACTACAGCACGCAAACGCAAAACATTAATCTGTAGTATTCCTAGCGGATACGGAAGATAATGCGTTTTTTAGTGTCGGCCGCTTTCTGCAGGTGCCGGACATGATAGCGTAGGGTACTGGCAAGCGCCGCACTGGAAGCGGTGATGGTGATATCGCGTTCGCGACTTATTACCTCCACGGTCTCATCGAACTGGTCAGTAACGTATTTCTTGATGGCCGCAATCTCGGGTGGTTCGTCGTAATCCTTGCGCGCCAGGATGTCAAAAAGTGAATCGGCCATCTGCTTATTCTACAGGTATAATAAAGGGTAATGCCAGAGTTACCTGAGGTAGAGACTGTAAAACGAGGTCTGAGCCGGCTATTGCCGGGTTTGGTAGTAGCGTCTGTCTCTAGTGATAACCCCAAAAGCTTTCCGAACTCCCCGGCCGATGTGGATGCCTTCTTGATAGGGGCATCAGTCGCGGCAGTGGAGCGCCGAGCCAAAGTACTACTTATAGAATTTTCCAGCAAGTATTCGCTGGTAATACATCTTAAAATGACCGGACAATTGGTGTTCCGCGGCCGGCAGGCTCAATTTGGGGCAGGGCACCCCAATGACAGTCTAGTGGGAGAATTACCCGACAAATCCACCAGGGTAATCATGGTTTTTCGTGATGGCAGCCGCTTATTCTTCAACGACCAGCGCAAGTTCGGCTGGATGCGTCTCTTGCCGACGGCGGAAGTACCGCAGATAGATTTCTTTAAGAAGGTCGGCCCTGAGCCGCTGGATAGCCATTTTACGTCGCAGGTCTTATGGGAGCGGTTACAACGGCGAAAGAATACCAGCATCAAGGCCGCGATTCTCGACCAAAGCGTACTAGCCGGTGTGGGTAATATCTATGCCGATGAGTCGCTGTGGGGCGCGCGCATCCATCCGCGGACACGGGTGCGGGACGTGCCGGAGGCAGCAGTGCGGTTACTACATACGGCCCTAGTCGAGGTATTGACCCTATCCATAGAAAAAGGTGGTTCTACCAGTAAGACGTATGTCGATGCCGAAGGGCACAAGGGCAGCTATCTCAGTTTCGCTCGTGTATTCCGGCGCGAAGGGCAGCCGTGCCCGCGGTGCGGCACAGTTATTGTCAAGACGAAGGTTGCCGGCCGTGGAACGCATGTTTGTCCCCAGTGTCAGCTAGAGCATCCGGGCGGTATCACGCAATGATAATTATTCTTACTGGAGAGAACAGTTTTCTGTTGCGGCGTGAGCTTGATGCGCTGACTTCGGCATTTGTCGCTAAATATGGCGATATGGCGCTGGAGCGCCTTGACGGCGAAGCGGCCAGTTTTGAGCGTATGCAGGAAAGCCTGCAGAGCGTGCCGTTTTTGGCCGAACGGAAAATGGTGCTACTGCGTGCACCGGGTGCGAACAAACAATTTACCGAATACGCTGAACGGTTATTCAAGGAACTGCCGGATACCACCGAGGTTATTATCGTTGAGCCAAAGCCCGACAAGCGGGGGAGCTACTATAAATTGCTCAAGAAAGTCGGGCAGTTTCGCGATTTTGCCCAGCCCGACGAAGCGGGGCTGACTCCGTGGCTTGTATCTACCGCCAAGGCTGCCGGCGGCAGTATATCGTCGGCCGATGCCCGCTACCTGGTTGAACGTGTCGGTGCCAACCAACAGTTGGTGGCTCAAGAGATGGAAAAGCTACTCGTATACAATTCTTCGGTTACGCGTCAGACCATAGAGCTGCTCATCGATCAAACACCGCAAGGCAGCATTTTTGAGCTACTTGAAGCCGCCTTTGGGGGTAATACTGCCAAGGCTTTGCAGCTATACACCGATCAACGGGCGCAAAAGGTAGATACCGCGCAGATCATCGCCATGTTTACATGGCAGCTACGTACACTGGCGCTGCTGAAGGCTGCCGTTGGCCGTTCCGCGCAAGATATAGCTACCGCCACCAAGCTGAGTCCGTTTGTGGTGCGCAAGGCTCAGCCCATTGCCAGCCGGCTTACTATGGCGAAAGTGAAGCAGCTGATCGCCGATCTGCTGGCTATTGATGCACGGTCCAAGCGCGAGCGGATTGACGTAGATGAGGCGCTGCAAAACTATCTCCTCCAGCTTTCGATATAACTTTTTCCCTGCTATGCCGCCAGTCACGCCCCTCGTGCTTTTGTCATCCTGTGTTTATTCCTTGCCTTCATTTGCTTTTATATCCGCCACGGGTAGTGGCAGATTGAGAAGCTAGTGAGGCAAGAAATGGTGAGGGCGCCTCTAACTCTGGGCATCAAAAAACCGCCCAAGCGGGCGGTTTTAGAGCTTCTAGGATAGAGAAGGCTTATTCGGCCTTCTTCTTAGCGGCTGGCTTTTTTGCAGCGGCAGTCTTCTTTGGCGCAGCTTTCTTGGTTGCAGTCTTAGCAGCGGTCGCCTTTGGTTTAGCGGCAGCCTTGGCAGCAGTAACCATCTGCTTCTTCATGCGGGCGGCCTTGTTCTTGTGTACGACGCCTTTCTTTACGGCCTTGTCCAGGGCGCTTTGGGCGCTGCTGTGGGTAGAGGCATCACTCTTGCGGGTGAAGAGCTTCAGGGCGCTCTTCAGGGCGCGCTTGGTTTTGCTGTTGCGGATGGCAGCCTTGGTGGCTACACGAACGCGTTTCTTAGCTGACTTGATGATGGGCATGTATATTCCTCGTAATTTTTTATAATTTCCCAGTGACTATAACAGATATGGTGCTCATTTGTAAAGTTATGCACCGGGATATAACGGGGGTACACCAGTAGACAAGCATAGGCAATTTGTGATACCTTCATGATAAAGGTTAAAATAAACACTATGGATGATATCAAAAAGCAAATCGTTGAGCGGCTCAAGCAAGCGAATAACATTCTCGTAACAGTACGAAACGACCCTACGGTCGACCTCCTCAGCGCCTGTATTGGTCTGTCCCTAGTGCTCGATAAAATGGACAAGCATGCCGCAGCAGTCTTCAGCGGCAAAGTGCCCAGCGCGATGGAATTCCTCAAGCCTGAAGATACCATCGAGCAAACGCCAGACTCGCTCCGCGACTTCATCATTGCGCTCGATAAGGCGAAGGCGGACAAGCTACGATATAAGGTCGAAGATACTGTTGTCCGTATATTCATCACACCATACAAAACCAGTCTGAGCCAGGCGGACCTGGAGTTCAGCCAGGGTGATTTCAACGTTGACGTGGTGGTGGCACTAGGTGCTCACGAACAACAAGAGCTGGATCAGGCAATTACCGTCCATGGACGAATCCTGCACGATGCGACTATCGTCAGTATCAACAATACGCCGAACGGCAATCTTGGATCATTGAGCTGGCAAGAAATCGGGGCAAGTTCAATTTCCGAGATGGTGGCAGAGCTTGTGTCGGATTTGCAGAAAGATGCACTGGACGGCCAGATTTCTACCGCACTCTTAACGGGTATCGTCGCCGAGACCGAACGATTCAGCAACGATAAGACGACACCGCGCACCATGTCCGTCGCAGGAGAGCTCATGACCGCCGGTGCAAACCAGCAGCTCGTAGCTACTTCGTTGCAGGCAGCAGCGCAGCATGAAGCGGAGGTGTCGGCTCCTATTAACAAGCCGTCCGCAGATAATGCGGAGGCAGCCGGTGATCAGCCAGATGACATTGCTCCTATAAAAGTGAACGACGATGGCACGCTGGAGATCGACCATGGCGGCAAGCACCAGCCCACGGAAGGGGAGAACGAACTAGCCCCTGCGCCGAAACTCCAGCCTTTGCCCGAGGAACCCCAGCACGATGAGTTGCCAGCCCCAGAGCCGTCTCAGATCATTCAGCCCGCGCCAGAGCTGCCCAAGATAGTAACTTCCAATAGGCCTATGCTGCCAACGCCAAGCCCGGCGCAAACAGCACCAAATTATGATGGGTCGTCTCTCCGTGAGACTCCATTTACCGGTGAGTTTGACGATGCGCCAGCGGCTAGCCGCTCATACCTCGTCGACCGAACGGCGATTCCTAGTCCTGTGGCTGGAGCGACAGCACAGCCAGAGCCTGCAGAGCCGACCGGTATACCTGCCAGCGAGCCTCCTATGCCATTACTGAAGCGTGATGAGCCTGCTGTTAGCCCGGCGGCCTCTATACCGAGCACGCAGCAGTTCTCTGTGCCCGTAGTCCAATCGCCGGCTCCCGTAGCTGATGTGCCGCTACCTACGCCTGTGATGCCAGCGCCCCAGGTATTGCCTCCCGCTCCCGCCATGCCAACCCCTGGCGTGTCGACTCCGCCAAGCAGCCAGACGTTGAGCCAGATCGAAGAGTCTGTACATAGCCCGCATGTCGCCGCGCCCCAGGCGGGCCAAAACCATGACGTATCCGCTGCCCGGGATCAGGTTATGGACGCCTTGGCGTCTACCGGTTCGCATTTTGAACCCCTAAAATCGTTAAATGCCAGTCCGCTTGGTGGCGGGCTTCATCCGCACATTGATGCGCCTGCTGTGCAGGCGCCAGCCAGCCCCGGTATAAGTGTTGATGCTGAGGGAAATCTTGTGCAGGGGCAGGGTATGCCTGCCGCACCAGCTTCTAGCAATCAGCCGACGCCTCCGCCGTTCGCTTTACCACAGTCCGCACCGAAGCCTGAGCAGCCTCAGGTATCACCCAACAGCCCTCCGCCGTTGCCGCCGCCTATGACCCCGCCGTCGTACTTTTAGGATAGTCAGTCGCTTGTAATCTGGCTACCTATCTGATAGAATAGCCAAGTATGATTACAAGTGAGAAAAAACAAGCCGCCATCGCTGGCGTGCAGGCACACAAAACCGACACTGGTAGCGCTGCTACGCAGATTGCCGTTGCCACCGAGCGCATTAAGGAGCTGACCGAGCATCTGAAGATGCACAGCAAGGATTTCGCAGCCCGCCGTGGTCTCCTGCAGCTGGTTGGTCGCCGCCGCCGCTTACTGGCATTCGTTGCTAAGAACGACAGCAGTGCATACCTGAGCCTCATTCAGAAGCTCGGCATCCGCCGCTAGTTCGTGCATAGACCAGCTTTCTCGATCAGTCGAGGAAGCACGCTTGTGCACATTAACAGCACGCTAGAGGCTTATCGGCGTTCGCCTACAGAGCACCAGATATACCAGCTTTTTCGCACAAGGCAGCTGGATATTTGCTCCCTGTGTGCGAACCATGCCGGTTAAGCCACCCGCGGTAGAAAGGTCAAACATTACCTAATGGGACAAACCATTAACCCATACGGCAAAAAAATCATTCGCGTTTCGACTGAGCTGTGCGGCCGCACGCTAACCCTTGAGGTTGGGCGCGTGGGCTTCCGTACTACGGCATCAGTCATTGCTACCTACGGCGACACCGTTGTCCTGGGTACTGCCATGATGAGCGAAAACCAGGTGAGTGGGCTGGATTATTTCCCGCTCAGCATCGACTACGAAGAACGGTTTTATGCCGCCGGCAAGATCAGCGGCAGCCGCTTCATCAAGCGTGAAGGCAAGCCCTCCGACGAGGCAGTACTGATCGGCCGCCTCATCGACCGTCCTATCCGTCCGCTGTGGCCAAAGGGCTACCGGCACGAAGTGCAGGGCGTGGCAACCGTGCTCAGCATGGATCCGGCTTTCCGTCCCGACGTCATCGCCATGATTGCCATGAGCGCAGCATTCATGCTGACCGGCGCACCCTTCGACGGTCCCGTTGCGGGTCTCCGCGTCGGCCTGGTAGATGGCAAGCCGCAGGCATTCCTGTCGGCAGACGAACTGGCTGCCGGTCCGTTGGACCTGGTGGTTGCTGGTACCGGACACGCCATTACTATGGTGGAAGCTGGCGCCAAAGAAGTCAGTGAAGACCAGGTGGTCGCAGCATTGGAGTATGCTTTCCAAGCTATGCAGCCGGCTATCGCCCTGCAGAAGGAACTGGCAGAAAAGGTCGGCGTGACGCCGTTGCCATACGAGTTGATGCTGCCCGATACCGATATCCAGCAGCGTGTAGAAACGTGGCTGGAAGGCAAGCTGGGCACGAGCTTGCGCGCACCATACCCAGAGCGCAATGCGCTGGTGAAGGCGCTACGCGATAGCATGCATGTGCACTTTACCGAAGAATTAGGCGAAGATGGTTTTGCCCAAGTAAAGCGCGAATTTGAAGATGCCTTCCAAATGGCCATCCACAAGGATGTGCGCAAGGGCATCGTAGCAGAGAATGTCCGCCCAGACGGCCGCCAGCTTACCGAAATACGCCCGTTGTCCAGTGAAGTCGGTATACTACCGCGCGCCCACGGCTCCAGCTTATTCACGCGTGGCGTTACCCAGGGTCTCAATATTGTTACCCTGGCGCCACTGTCGTACGTACAGTTGGTAGACACTATGGAAAAGACTGGCGAACGCCGCTATATGCACCACTACAATGCGCCGGGTTACACTGTTGGGGAAGTAAAGCGTCTGGGAAGCCCGGGTCGCCGCGAAATCGGTCATGGGTACCTGGCAGAGCGCGCACTGCTGCCGGTCATCCCCGACGAAGCAGAATTCCCATACACCATCCGTTCGGTTACCGAAATCATGAGCCAGAACGGCAGCACCAGCATGGCTGCGACTTGTTCCAGCTGCTTGGCGTTGATGGACGCCGGTGTGCCGCTGAAGCGGCCGGTAAGTGGCATTGCTATGGGCCTGATGATGGAAGGCGACAAGCCGTATATCCTCAGCGACATCGCCGATGCCGAAGACTTCGCCGGTGACATGGACTTCAAGGTTGCTGGTACCAGCGAGGGTATTACTGCACTGCAAATGGACATGAAGGTCCACGGCCTGCCGGTAGCAGTACTGAAGCAGGCCATTATGCAGGGCAAGGAAGGCCGCGCTTTCATACTGAAGCACATGCTCGAAACACTGGCCAGCCCACGCAACGAGATGAGCCCATACGCACCGCGAGTTGAAGCCATCCAGATCAGCCCGGACAAAATCCGTGAAGTCATCGGTAAGGGCGGTGAAACCATTAACAAGATCATTGCCGAAACCGGTGCCGAGATAGACATCAAGGACGATGGTACGGTACTGATTGCCAGCCCGAACAAGGAGTCCATCGACGGCGCCATCGCCTACATCCGCCGGCTGACTGCCGTGCCCGAAGTGGGTAAAATATATTACGACTGTCGCGTGGTAAGCGTGCTAGAATTTGGTGCATTCGTCGAAATTCTGCCGGGCAAAGAAGGCTTGGTGCACGTCAGTGAACTGCGCGAAGAACGCATAAACAAGCCCAGCGACGTCGTGCACGAGGGCGACAAGGTAACCGTCAAGTTGCTTGGCATCGACGACCGTGGACGCTTGCAGCTCAGCATGAAAGCGGCTGCCCGGGAACTTGAAGGTAAGAAGTAAATAACATATGGAACGGCTAGCAATATGGCATCAGACACGGGGGGGTCTCCTCACCTTTGGTGTGGTAGAGCTGGCCGCTACCTACGTCATCGCCAGCCTGGCGATCAATAGCGGAGCGCTGTGGGAATATGTGTTGGGCACATTGTTCCTTATCGGCGGCATCCGCAATATCGTGAAGTTTATACGGAATCTGTTCCATCATGACCACAAAACAGCAGCAGCTTGACGATATCCAAGCGCAACTGGCCGACAACAACGTCACGCCAGAACTAGCCAAGCAAGCCCAGAACATGGTATTCGGTGAAGGCAACCCCGACGCCGATATCGTATTCGTGGGTGAGGCGCCCGGCCGGTTTGAAGACGAACAGGGCAGGCCGTTCGTGGGTGCGTCGGGTAAGTTTTTGGATGAACTACTCGCCAGTATCGGCATGAATCGCGCAGACGTATACATCACCAGCATCCTGAAATACCGCCCGCCCAAGAACCGCGACCCGCTCCCAGCAGAAAAACGGGCATCACTGCCATACTTACAGGCTCAGCTAGAAGTAATTCGGCCTAAGATAGTGGCCACCCTTGGCCGCCATGGCCTGAATTGCTTCTTGCCGGACCTGCAAATTGGCGTCGTCCATGGGCAGCCCCAGCACTATACGCTGGAGTCTGCCGGTGGCGCGGCCGCCGACCCGCTCGTCCTGGTTATACTGCCATTGTTCCACCCGGCAGCGGCACTGTATAACCGGTCGCTTCGCCAGACGCTGATTGACGATTTTGCCACTATTCCTGGCATCCTGGCGCAAGCAACGAAGCACGACACACGAAACTAAATTTATTTTGCATACAAAGGAGAAACCTACATGCAACCAGATACTACCAATAACCAGAAACGGAGCCGGCCACCACGGCGCGGTAATCCGAACAACAACGGCGGGCAGAATATGCCTGCAAACAGCCAGGGCAACCAGTCCGGCCAGAACGGCCGCGGTCTGCGCCGGCAGCAACGCCCTCAGCAGATGAGTGGCAACAGCCTCAGTACTTCGCGCAGCCAGGCGGTCCGTGCACAGAAACGTTCGCAGATGGACGCCCAGCGCATCGCCAACCAATATTTGGCCGCGCAGCACCGTCCAGAGGAACGTGCGCCGCGCCGTGCCAACGTGATAGATGACCAGCCCCGGTTGAAGATCGTCCCACTGGGCGGCAACGACGGTGGTGGCTCCAAGAACATGATTCTTATCGAGTACGTCAACGATGCTATCGTTATCGACTGCGGCAACGACCTTGGCGTTGACCTGCCGGGCATTAACTACGGCATTGCCGACACGTCCTATCTTGAGCAAATTCGTCATAAGCTGCGTGCCTATGTTATTACCCATGGCCACCTCGACCACATTGGTGGCTTGCCGCACATCGTACCAAAAGTACCTGCGCCAATTTACGGTAGCAAGTTTACCATCGGCCGCGTCGAAGAAATTTTCGGCAACTTCGGTCTGCCCATGCCTGATGGCTTTGAGCTGAAGACCGTGATGATGAATGAAGCAACCCACGAGCGCCTGAAGATTGGCGAGTTCTTCGTGGAACTGGTGCGCGTGACACACTCTATCCCCGGCAGTGTTTGCGTGGTGGTGGATACGCCCGTGGGTCGCATTATTAACACCGGCGACTTTCGGTTTGACCCCAACCCGCTTGACCATGAGCGCACCGATATGGAGCGTCTGATTGAGTTGGGCAACGAAGGTGTGCTGGCACTGCTGAGCGAAAGCACTACTACTGAACGCTTGGGCCGCACGCCATCAGAAAGCACCATCGAACAGAGTTTCATCGATATTATCGACCAGGCTCCCGGCCGCATTTTCGTCGGTTTGTTCAGTACGAACATGAACCGTGTTCAGATGATCATCAACGCAGCCGTGCACCACGGCCGCAAGGTTGCCATGGACGGCCGCAGCATGATCAGCACGCTTGAGATGGCAGTGCGCCACGGCTTCGTGCGCGTACCGAAGGGTACCTTTGTGCCTATCGCTTCGGCGGCTAGCATGAAAGATGACGAGCTGGTCGTGGTGTGCACCGGTTCGCAGGGTGAGCCCAGCTCCGCTTTGCAGCGCATGAGTACCGGCGAGCACAAACACATCAAGCTGAAGGAATCCGACACCGTAGTACTGTCCAGTACCCCCATCCCGTATACCGGTAACGATGCCTCCATCCGCAGCATGGTGGACGAACTGTTGAAGAAGGGTGTGCATGTCTTCCGCCAGGAAACGCACACGCTGGACGGCATCGGGCCGCTGCACGTATCAGGGCACAGCTCGCGCGACGAATACGCCGAGATGATACAAATGACCAAACCGAAATTCTTCGTTCCTATTTACGGTGACTACACAGCTAAGCGCTACCACATCGAGCTGGCGGTGGAGCAGGGCATTCCCCGCGCCAATACTGCCAACGTAGACAACGGTGAAATAGTGGCGTTCACACCCGACAAGATGGAGATTCTGGGTGAAGTACCACACGGTACTATCTTGGTTGACCAGACCGGCGCTGTGGTCAGCAATGTGGTGGTGAAAGACCGCGTGCTCCTCAGCGAAGAAGGCTTGGTGGCCGTGGTGCTGACTATCGACAAGAAGTCGGGCAACCTGCTTACCAGCCCGGATATCATCAGCCGCGGCTTCATCTACATGCGCGACAACGAAGAGATCATGAACGGCCTGCGCGCCGAACTGCGTCGCGCTGTTCAGCAGCGCTTCAAGCGTGTTGATCTGGATCGCTTTAAGGCCGAGCTGAAAGATCACGTGACGCACTATCTGTTTGATCGCACGCAGCGCAGCCCTATCGTCATCCCTGTGGTGAATATCATTTCACTGGGCAAGGGTAGCGACCGGCCAGAGGTAACTACAGCGGCGAATGGCGGCGAGACTAAGACTGCCGAGCAGATCGCCGCCGAGCAGCAGCGCCGCTTCCAGGAAATGCGTGCCCGTTTGCTAACCCAAGATCCCCGCGTCGATTAGTGCAACTGTTTTGACAAATGTAGTAAAAATTGCTATAGTTTAGTTTGTAACGATAGCAGGCTAGACCGCAAGAAGTTACGAGGGTATAATTTCAGCGTAAGCACTATGGCAAAACATAAACGATCACGTAAGAAGGCTCATCAGATACCGCACGAGCGGTCACCATTCTGGGCGTTTGCCGGCGCTACGCTGCTGTGTCTGGCCGGGCTCTTTTTCCTGCTGGGTGGGTTTGGTACCGGCGGACTAGTTCCAATCGACGCATTTAAGGCAGCCTATGCCGTGTTCGGCTGGGCAGCGTATCTAATGCCACTCGCATTGGTATATTGGGGCGCAACGAAATTTATGAGCGAAGATCACCGCATATCGTTCGGCAAGTTTGCCGGCATGTTTGCCATTTTGCTCTTTTCGGCCGGCTTGCTGCATGTAAGTTTCGTAGAAAAAGATCCAAATGGGATATGGCAGGGTGGTAACGGCGGCAAGGTGGGCGAGATGCTGGGCAAAATGGCACTTATGGCATTCGACAAAGTGCCGGCTGCTATATTATTCCTCGTCCTCACCACATTAGCAGTCTTCTTTGCCTTTGCCATTTCGCCGAAGGTAATCTTGTCATTCTTGGGTCTCTTCAAACGTGAACCACGAGATGAAAACGAGCTCGCATCGCTCAAAGCCAAGGCAGAACCAAGCAACTTCAAACTGAACGAGGGCGTGCCGGTAGAGCACCACGGCAACGAGCCTGCGCCAGCGCGGTTGTCCAGCCTCAAGAACACTGCGCAGAAACTGGCACCGGCCGAAAATCACGAAGCGCTTACGGCACCGAGCGATCCCAACTGGAAGTTCCCGGGCATTGACCTGCTTGATCAGAAACAAGATAAGGCCGATCCAGGTAATGTGAATGCTAATGCGCAGGCTATCCACGATACCTTTGCCAACTTCAATATTGATGTTGAGATGGAAGGCGCCAATATCGGCCCGCGCGTCACGCAGTTTACGCTCAAGCCGCCTACCGGAGTAAAACTCACCAAAATTACCGCACTGGAGAACAATCTGGCACTTGACCTAGCCGCCCAGTCAATTCGTATAGAGGCGCCTATTCCTGGCAAGCGCGCCGTGGGTATCGAGATTCCAAACCTCAAATCTGCTACGGTGCGTCTGAGCTCTATCCTTACGTCGCGCGAGTGGCAGGGTATCAAGGGCAAGTTAGGCTTTGCAATCGGCAAGGATATATCGGGTGTGCCCGTGGTCGCCGACTTAGGCAAAATGCCGCACCTTCTGGTGGCTGGCCAGACCGGTTCTGGTAAATCCGTGATGATCAATACTATCCTGACGAGCCTGCTGTATCGCAATTCGCCGGCCGACCTGAAGCTGATCCTGGTTGACCCCAAACAAGTGGAACTGAAACCATACGACGACATGCCGCACCTGCTGACACCTGTTATTACCGAGCCCGAGAAGTGCATCAGCGCGCTCAAGTGGGCAGTGGCCGAGATGGAGCGCCGCTACAAGGCACTGGCCGAAGTAGGCAAGCGCAACATCGGCGAATACAACGAGCTCAAAAAAGAAGAGGGCATGCCCTACATTGTCATCGTTATCGATGAGCTGGCCGACCTTATGATGATGGCTGCCCGCGACGTGGAAGCACTGATTGTGCGCATTGCCCAGAAGGCTCGCGCCGTGGGTATCCATCTGGTGTTGGCTACGCAGCGTCCAAGTGTGGACGTTATTACCGGTCTTATTAAAGCTAACGTGCCGGCGAGAATTGCCTTTACTACTGCCAGCCAGGTAGATTCGCGTACCATTATCGATCAAATCGGTTCCGAGAAATTGCTTGGTCAGGGTGATATGCTGCTGCTTACAGCCGATATGCCGAAACCGCGCCGCGTGCAAGGTGCGTTTATTAGTGATGATGAGACGGCCAAGGTTACCGATTTTATCCGTATGCAGCAACCACCGCAATACAACGATGAAGTGGTCAGCCAGCCGGTCGTGCTGAATGGTAAGGGCGGCGTGGTGGCCGATATCGGCGGTAGCGACGGCGACGACGATATGTTCAAGGACGCTGTGCGCTGTGTAATAGAAGGCCGCAAGGCCAGCACGAGCCTGCTGCAGCGCCGCCTGCGCATCGGCTACGGCCGCGCCGCGCGCCTGATAGAAACCATGGAAGAGCAGGGCATTGTGGGCCCAGCCGATGGTTCCCGCCCGCGCGATGTGCTTATCAGCAGTATGGACGAAGTATTTGCAGACAGCCCTGCCGCCGCCATGTCCAGCGCCCCTGCCGAGCCAGAGCTGTAACCCCTCCACTATCTTTAGTTGTATAAAAAGGACGTACTCGGTTGGGTACGTCCTTTTTTTCGAAGTGTCGCTACGCTTAGTAGCGGTAATGTTCGGGCTTGTAGGGGCCGTCCTTGGCCAGACCCAGGTACTCGGCCTGTTCGCCGGAAAGGGTGGTTAGTTTGCCACCCAGCGCCTCTACGTGCAGGCGGGCAACCTTCTCGTCCAGTTCCTTCGGCAGGCGGTGTACGCCCAGCTCGTATGGCTTTTGCCATAGCTCTAGCTGTGCCAGCACCTGGTTGGTGAATGAATTGCTCATCACAAACGATGGGTGGCCAGTAGCGCAACCCAGGTTTACTAGTCGGCCAGAGGCCAGCAGGATAATGCGGTGGCCGTCGGGGAAGGTGTACAAATCTACCTGCGGCTTGATTTCGTCTTTCTTGACGCCCTTAGCTTTTTCCAGCCGCTCTACCTGGATTTCGACATCGAAGTGGCCGATGTTGCATACGATGGCAGTGTCCTTCATCTGCTCCATGTGCTCAAAGGTGATGATGTCTTTGCAGCCGGTGGTGGTAACAAATATGTCGCCTTCTTTTACGGCTTCTTCCATGGTTGTTACTTCGTAGCCTTCCATCATGGCTTGCAGGGCGCAGATGGGGTCTACCTCGGTGACGATAACGCGGCAGCCGTAGGTGTCGAGCGACTGTGCGCAGCCCTTGCCAACGTCGCCGTAGCCGGCCACCACGGCAACCTTGCCAGCCAACATAACGTCGGTCGCACGCTTGATACCGTCTACCAGCGATTCGCGGCAGCCGTATTTGTTGTCAAACTTGCTCTTGGTAACGGAGTCGTTGACGTTGACGGCAGGGATTTTGAGCGTCTTTGCGGTGAGCATCTGGTACAAGTGGTGCACGCCAGTGGTGGTTTCTTCGCTGACGCCCTTGATGTCTTTGAGCAGCTCCGGGTGCTTGGCGTGCACCAGGTGGGTTAGGTCGCCGCCGTCGTCCAGCAGCAGGTTCGGCCCTTTGCCGTCAGGGTATTTCAGGCTTTCTTCGATACACTGCCAGTATTCTTCTTCAGTTTCGCCCTTCCAGGCAAAGACTGGTATGCCGGCCTTAGCAATGGCCGCTGCGGCGTGGTCCTGTGTGCTGAAGATATTGCACGACGACCACCGTACATCTGCCCCCAGCTCAACCAGCGTTTCTATCAGAACGGCGGTTTGGATGGTCATGTGCAGGCAGCCGACGATGCGGGCGCCCTCTAGGGGCTTTTTGCCCTTGTATTCGGCACGCAGGCTCATCAGGCCCGGCATTTCTTTTTCGGCAAGTGTTATTTCTTTGCGGCCCCAGCCCGCCAGGGCAATATCTTTGACCTTATAATCAGCCACGTGTGTCTCCTTACTTATTTATCGTGCAATACACTTGGTAACGGTTCGGAAAATGTCTGTTCGTAGCGGGCGGTTATTTCGGTTGGCGTCCAGGTATGCGCCTGAGTGCCCAGCGATTCTACCGCGTAGGCGCCGCAGATGGCCCCCAGCTGCGCGCAGGCTTTTAGCGGCCAGTCGCGCGCCAGGCCGTACAGTAGGCCGCTGCGGTAGGCGTCGCCGGCGCCCGTAGGGTCGGCAACTTGTTTGGCTTTGGCGGTTCCTACGCGGATAGGCTCGGCAATGCGCGCGCCTTCTATCACCGAACCGTCCTTGCCTAAAGTAGTTATCACGATTGGCACGGTTTTCTTGATATCGGCAATGCTGAGGCCAACTTTTTGGGTGAACGCAGTCAGTTCATAATCATTCAGGATAAGTATTTCGGCGGCGTGCATGCCTGCTAATAAATCTTCGGCGGGGATGTTGCTGACCTGTTGGCCGATGTCGTAGCACAGGCGCAGCGACCATTTTTGACACTCGGCAACCTGACGTTTCATGGCCTTGGGGTCGTGGGGCGATACGACTACGATAGGCGCGGCATCTTTCCAATGTTCGAGAGTAAGCGTGTCGCTATCGAACATCGCGCCGGGATAAAAACCGCCTACTTGGTTTTGGTCGCTGTCGGTTAGCACGGTAAAGGTGGCGGTAGGGAGTTTACTTTCAAATACGTGGGTGATGTCCACGCCCTGGTGGGCCAATTCTTCCATGTACAGCAGGCCGTCTTTGCCGACGGCGCCCAACAAAACGGGTGCTTCACCCAGTAGCGCCAGGGAATAGGCGATGTTAGCGCCAACGCCTCCGTGCGCATCGGTCAGTTCCTGGATAAAAATAGAGATAGAGAGCGAATCGATCTTTTCGGGGCGGATGTGGTCGGCATACCGGCCCTGGAAATTCATAATACGGTCGATAGCGATGGAGCCGGATATAACGATAGGATGCATACCCACCACCGCATCATAGCAGACAGGTCGTAGCGTCAACAATGTTTCGTCGTAAATAAAACCTTAGGCGGTATGCGGGTAGCAGCCTCTTGTATAACAGGGGTGAATGTAGTATAATTACGCCATCATTAACTCGGTTTGCATCCATTCGTGAGTGCAGGCTATAACCAAAGGAGAACCCCGTGCATCAATACGAAGTTGCAGTGCTGTATCATCCTGACCTGGAGATTGATCTGGGTAAGGCAAGTAAGCGGGTAGAGAAAATCTTTGCCGACAATGGCGGCAAAATCGTTAATACTGACAACTGGGGCAAGCGCAAGCTGGCCTACCCAGTGAAGAAAAACGACTACGCTGTGTATGTGTTCTACACGGTAGAGCTACCGGCAGAAAACATACAAAAGGTAGAAGGTACGCTGAACATCACCGACGAAGTCATTCGTTTCCTGGTGACCCGTCCCGACCTGAAGGCCATCGCTAAGGCAGAAGCTGCCAAGGCAGAGAAGGCTAAGAAGGCAGCCGAGCGCGGCGAAACTACCGAAGAAAAAGACGCAGAAGCGTAAATATCGTTAAGAGCCAGGAGGGGATCATGGCAAAGGGATTCAACAAAGTGATTCTCATGGGTAACCTCACCAGGGACCCAGAGACACGGACTACGCCAAACGGCCAAAGCGTTACCAGCTTTTCGCTGGCAGTAAACCGCACATGGCGCGGACAAGATGGCAGCCAACAGGAAAGCGTGAGCTATATCGACTGTGTGGCATGGGGTAAACCGGGTGAGATTATTGCCCAGTACCTTGGTAAGGGACGCGCCATATTGGTAAGCGGACGCCTGGACCAGCGCAGCTGGGAAGATAAAGAAAGCGGCCAGAAACGCTCGAAGGTTGAAGTAGTCGTTGAAGATTTCAACTTCGTGGACGGTCGCGGTGGTGATGGCGGCGGCCAGAGCGGCGGCGGTGCACCACAGCCGAAGGGCAAGCCGTCGAACGACGATACGGTTATCAACGATGTTGATGGCTCTATCAATCTTGACGAGATTCCATTTTAGGCGCATGAGGAAAACCTAGATTTTCCTCATCGAACCTGGCGAAATAAAATCGCCTCCGCCTGATGGCGGACCGGTCCTGCTCTTTTCCTAAACGGCAGCCGGAATATTTACTTTAAGCTTTAGAAAGGAGAGGGTGCTCAGGAAAAAGAGCAGCCCGAGCGACGGATTTACTCCGGCACCCGGCGCGATGGGACAAAACGTACGTTTTTCCCATACCCAAGGTACTATGGCAAAGATTTTCAAATCACGAACCGATGTTGCATATTTTGACTACAAGGACTTTAAGACCTTGCAGCGCTACGTAAACGTATATGGCCAGATTGAGACCCGCAAGAAGACTGGTCTGACCGAGAGCCAGCAGCGCCATTTGGCACGTGCCATCAAGCGCGCCCGCCACATTGCACTGCTGCCATTCGTGGCCAACAACTAAAATAGTCAGTCGCCAGAGTTGCCGGCGAGCCTGTACAATAGAGGCTATGCATCCTTCATCACCGTATAGTCTTGCCCGGCAGCTGGAAAATTATATGACACGGGCGCTGTCGGCAATTGATATTTCCGATTTGGCGCTCCGCCCGCGCGAGCTGGTATCATCGTTGAAAATGCAGGTTATCGACCTGCGGTTGGAGGCGCGGGATTACGAATACGCCGAAACCCGGCGCGATCAAGAGCGGCACGCCAAGGATGTACGCACCTATGCCGACACAATTCGCCAGGGAATACTGACGTCCAGCGAGCATGGTGTTTTTGGCGCGGTAGACGTCGTTGAGTTTTCTACACTACTTGATAACCTTATAGAATGTCTGAGTTAAGGAGGACATATGGCATTAAGCATCACTGATCTACGAAAAGGTACCCTGTTCCAGATGGACGGCGTACCGTATCGGGTGGTGGATTATGCTCAGAAGGTGATGGGCCGCGGCGGTTCCATTGTGAACGTGCGTATCAAGAGCCTTATTGATGGCAAAGTGTTGGAAAAAACCCTGAAGGGTAACGAGCAAGTGGATAGTGCCGATATTGTAAACCAAGGTGTGCAATACCTGTATCGCGATACTGCCACGTTTTATTTTATGAATGAAGATACCTTCGAGCAGTTCGAGGTATCCGCAGAATTAGTCGGTGACGGCGCAGGGCTGATGAAAGAAGGTGACCGTGTCACCATCCAGCTATTTGAGGGCCGGCCCATCAATGTCGAATTACCAAAGAACGTGCCATTGAAGGTAACATATACCGAGAATGTAGTGAAAGGCGATACCAGCACCTCTATTACCAAAGATGCCACGCTTGAGACGGGTATTACTATCAAAGTGCCCGCGTTTATCAAAACAGGTGACCTTATCTCAGTTGACACGACCAACTTTACGTATCGCGAACGCGTAAAGGACTAACGTTCTGAGTATGAAGCAGCGGCTCGATCAGGCGCTGGTCGCACGCGGCCTTACGCCGACGCGCAGCCAGGCGGAAAGCTATATCCGGCTCGGCAAGGTAACTATAAATGGCAAGATTGCCGCGAAGGCTGGATTATTAGTGGCGCCCGAAGATACGGTGATGCTGCACGCTAGCGAGCAGTACGTGAGCCGCGCGGGATTGAAGCTGGCAAGCGTGGCACAGCTGCTGCATGTGGATTTTAAGGGGAAGACGGTGCTGGATGTAGGCAGTTCTACCGGTGGCTTTACTGACTACGCATTGCAACATGGCGCCAAAAAAGTGATTGCGGTAGATGTAGGCACCGATCAATTGCACCCCAGCCTGCAAGGGCATCCACGCATAGAGCTGCACGAGAAAACCGATATCCGAGACTTCGTAACCTGTGAGCGTATTGATGTGGTAGTCATGGACGTATCGTTTATTTCTTTGCGGGCTATTTTACCGCATATCGCTGCATTGGTATCGCCGCAAACTGATGTGGTGGCTATGGTAAAGCCGCAATTTGAGGCTGGTGCGAGCAATATCAAACATCACGGCGTCATCAAGAACGATCGGATGCGGCGTGATGTGCTGCAGGACTTTGAGCTATGGGTGCGTGCCGACTATGTCATCGCCGATAAGGCAGACTCGGCGGTGCCGGGTGCCAAAGGTAACCGCGAGCGATTCTACTTACTCCACCTGGCACGGGTGCATACAAAGCACTAGCGCATTCCTCCAGGGGTGGTACACTTATTAAGTAATGTATTTTGCAAGCAGGACACAGGCTGGCCGAATGCTCGCCAACCAGATTGCCCCGAAGTACCATGACCAGCCCTGTGCGGTCGTGGCTCTGAGCGACGGTGGGGCAGTGGTGGGTGCACAAATCGCCGGTGCTCTGCGCTGCGTGTTGTCTATGCTGTTGACTGAAGAAATAACCCTGCCGCGTGAGCCGGATGCCGTTGCGGGTATTTCCCAGGATGGTTCGTTGTCCTATAACACTGCGTACTCCCCTGGGGAGATAGACGAGCTTATAGGTGAGTATTATCAGTACATCGAACAAGAGAAATTGACGCGTATCGGCAATCTGAACCATGCGACGGGAAACGGCCGCACTATCGATAAAAGGCTTCTGGAAGGACAAAACGTTATTGTGGTATCTGACGGACTTGCAAGCGGGTTCGCTTTTGATGTGGCGGTGGCATTTCTGAAGCCGGTTGCCATCAAGCGGCTTATCGTTGCCACGCCACTTGCAAGCGTCAAAGCGGTAGATCGTTTGCATGTGGCCGCGGATGAAATCTTCTGTTTAAGCGTGCTAGAGGACTATATTTCAACCGACCACTATTACGATCAGAACGACGTACCGCCCCATGAAAAAGTAGTCGAGATAATCGAACGCATGCTTTCAAGCTGGCGCTAAGTGCTTACTTGCTTATGTACGCTCGTAGTGCCTTAGGGTCCTTGAGGACTATGCGCGACGACAAGCGGCCGAGCATACCCTTACGTACCATGATGGCCAGCTCGCGGCTGGTAGTTTCGCGGGAAGAGTTCACTGAGCTGGCGATGTCTTGATGACGCAGTGGGGCGGTAATAAGGATTCCATCTTCAGTCTGGCGTCCGAATCGCGCGGCCATCGTGAGCAAGAACGAGATGATGCGTTCGCGAACGGTACGGTACTCAAGGTTTATAAGGCGTTCACTATGGAGACGATACATTTCGAGTGTCATGTCCATCAGTGGGGCTAGCGTGTCGGGATTGTTTCGCATAAAGGTCGTGAACTCTTCACGACTGACGCGCAGAGTAGTAACAGGGGCTATCGCCTGATAAATCACTTTGCGTTCGCGGCCGGTAATTGCCCAGATAAGGGGAAACAGCTCGTGCTCTTTGCGGATGATGAGCAGATTCTCCTCGTTGTATCTGCTTACGTTATAGGCCTTTACCAGCCCTTCGACGATATAAAAAACACCCGGCGGGAATTCGCCGGGTTTAATTATGTAATCGCCTTTTTCGTAGCATGACCTGAGTCCCTTTTTCCGAAAGAAATCTACTAGTTCTGCAGTTTGCCGCAAGGTAGCCAGCATGATACTTAGTATAGGCTTATATCACATTTCGTGCAAGCACCCCTAAAATGTGACGAAGCTCGCGGTGCATGTGTAACCATTTTTACGGCTTATTCCGATCAAAGATTTACTATAGCTTATAGCACCTATACAGAGAGGGGGACGGGCACCATGATTAGCAAAAATAATCTGGAGCAACAGCTCAAACAGATTCGCTTCAACGCTGCAGGTTGGGGAAGAAGCGAAGTGCATGAATTGTGCAATATATTGATGCCCGGCGAAGAGCTCGACGAATGCGTGAATGGCTTTTATGAAGCAGGCTTTGCGCTCCTTGTGGCCACGCGCGAACGGCTTATCCTTGTCGACAAAAAGCCTCTCAGCTACCTCACTATTGAAGACGTGCGCTTCGATATGATAAATGAATTCGACTTCAACCACCGACTTATTGGAGCTGAGGTACGAATAAGCGCCGGTATGAAAACGCTGTACTTTACGAGCTGGAACTCAACCCGCCTGCGCCGCCTGCTTGGATTTGTACAGTATCGAATAACGGAAATAAAGAAACAGCAACAAGCACGGCAAGAGGCGCAACAGGCACATCTCGCCCATCTTGACCAGCAAATACAACTGTTTCTAGCGATCCAGCAGTATCAATATCAGCAAATGACCGGACGGCATGCTGGAGGGCCTGTTCCGCAAAGCAGCGATTCTATGGGTCTCCCGACGGTGACGCCCCCGCCAGTTACTGGTGGCCATCACTTTTCGCCAGGACAAATAAGTATCGCCGCGATGAAACGCGTCTTGCCGGTAATCAGCGCCTATACCCGCATGCCATGGATGCGCCGGCCAGCTGGCTCCACACTCGCCCCTGTTAGTTGACCGTGATGCGCCCGATGCTGTTTACGCCGTCCTCTGTAAACCATAGTGCTCCGTCCGAGCCGGCCGTAATATCCCAGGGGTAGATATATGGGTCGGCGGCTGGTAGCGGGTACTCAGTGACTGCACCATCGGTGCTTATGCGCCCGATGCTAGGCCCATCCCAGTTGCCGTCATCAAACCACAGAGCCCCATCGGGGCCTGCAGTTATCCCTGTTGGATTAGCATTCGTAGGCAATGCATAGTAGCTGACAGCTCCGCTCGTAGTCATGCGTCCTATGTTTTCGTAACCGCCAGTTCCATCAGGTTGGCCCTGTTCGGTAAACCACAGAGCCCCATCTGAACCTGCGGCGATATCATAGGTGCCGACGCCTGAAGCGGAGGCCGGGAAGCTGCTCACAGTTCCGTCGGTCGTTATGCGCCCGATAGTATTGTTCGACGTAAACCACAGAGCCCCATCGGGGCCGTTCGTAATATCGTAAGAACCGCTAAAATCGTTCGACAGCGCATATTCAGTAATGATGCCGCCGGTAGTGATCCTGCCTATGTTATTGGCGCCTTCTTCCGTAAACCACAACGCTCCATCGGGGCCTGAGGCAATATCCCACGGATAAACATAGGCAGTAGGCAAGGCGTACTCGGTAATTGTGCCATCTGTAGTAATTCTTCCGATTGCATTGCCGTCTGTTTCCGTAAACCACAACGCTCCATCAGAGGCGCTCGCGATATGCGAGGGCGTAACGGCTGCAGTTGGTAACGGATATTCAGTAACCACTCCCGATGTAGTGACGCGTCCTATCGCGTTGGCATCGCTGTCGGTAAACCATAGTGCTCCGTCCGAGCCGCTTGCGATCCCTCGTGCTTGGGATGGACTCTGGCCTATGGCGTAGCTCGTTATAGTAGGTGTAGCCGAGACACTTGCAGGAGCTAGAAAAGGTGTAATTACAAGAAAGCTGCTGAGCACAATGATACTAAGGCGCATATACCTTACGGGTACCCCTTTACTTCGTACATGGGAAAACCGTTTTTTATTCATAGCGCCTCCTTATGCGTTGCCATTTTTAGCCTAGTGCCGGCATGAGCAACAGTAAAGACGTATATTGTCAGTATCAGCGATGGCCTGTGAGTACAATCACAAGTGGAGGGTGCGCCAGATGGGTATGCTATTTGGAAACATTAAATCTAAATTCAACGACATCGTCGGCCTGCATGACGTACTCTTTGCCTTCGGTGCGCACTTTGCCGGCCGCCTTGGCTGCAGCTTCGGATCCGGCTGCGATTAAATCGGCATAGTTTACAATTTGAGCCGCAATAAATCCGCGTTCGAAATCGGTATGAATGACGCCGGCGGCTTGCGGTGCGGTGGCGCCACGGGGGATGGTCCATGCTCGGACCTCTTTTTCGCCGGCCGTGAGGTAACTTTGGAGCCCGAGCGTGTCATATGCGGTATGAATGAGCTGTAAAAGGCCCGATTCATGCACTCCATAGCTTTCCAACAGCTCTTGGGCGTCGGAGGCGTCAAGTCCTTGTAGCTCGCTTTCGAGTTTGGCGCATACAAATAATGCACGAGCAGGGGCGACAGTGTCCGCCAGCTGCTGTTTGCGCAATTCATCCGTAAGCGTCGTCTCATCAACGTTGAATAAATAGATGATTGGTTTGGCGGTGAGTAGCTGCGGCTCACGTTCCAGCCAGATCCGTGAGTCGGCGGGCATAGCCCGAAGCGTACTATAAGCGAGCTTTCCTTCGTCGAGTACGGTTTTAATATCGGCCAGGGCGGTCGCGCACGGTCGTAGTTTGGCGTCGGCACGTGACTCTTTTTCGACACGTGGCAGTCGACGCTCAACAGTCTGTAGATCCGCTAGAATGAGTTCGGTATTAATAACGTCAATGTCGTGTTTAGGGTCGTGCCGGTCATCCACATGCACTATATTGGAGTCTTCAAAGGCGCGCACTACCTGAACAATAGCGTTGGTCTGACGAATATGACTCAGGAACTGATTGCCCAGACCTTCGCCCTGGCTAGCGCCTGCAACAAGCCCAGCAATGTCTACGAAAGTTACCGTTGCTGGTACGATCTTTTCTGTCTTATACAACTCGCCCAATGCATGCAGCCGAGGGTCGGGGACCGGAACAATACCCGTATTTGGTTCAATGGTGGCAAACGGATAGTTCGCGGCCAAAACGGCATTGCCGGTCAGGGCGTTAAAAAGAGTAGATTTGCCGACATTCGGCAGGCCAACGATTCCTATGGATAAACTCATGACAATCAATTATAACAGATAGAGAGGCTACGGTATGGTGACTCTTCAAAATCGTTGGGTATAGCCGGAGGAAAAATGATTGAGCTTGTTGGCAGAAGCGAAGAGTTGGCGGTTATGCGCAGTGCCCTTGATAGGCTATCCCAGCAGAGGGAGGGTGTAGAAAGCTTACCAATAGTTGAGTACATAGGTCCGCCTGGAGTCGGAAAAACCGCGATGCATATAGGTGGTCTGGCTATAGCGAGTGCCGAGCGCGGTATTCCATATGTAGATGCTACGGATTTGCTGCGAAATGCTCCAAACACTATCGAAGATAAACTTACAGATGGTCCGCTTGCTATATCTGTAGAATTGAATCACATAGAAGAAAAGCAGCGGGAACTCGTTCTCTCGGGCTTATGGCGAGTGCTAAAAGGGAAACAGGGGCCGAGACTTTTTGCATCTATCGCATCTTTGGGCATTGAACTGCTTCCCAGTAGGTCGCTGTCACGCAGAGTCGCCACAGTATCTCTTGGGCCGCTTAGTGAGAGGGCTGCTTTAGCGCTGCTTGCTCGACACATGCCGAATGCGCCTCCTGAAGCACAAAAGGGGATCATTGATCTGGTGGGCGGGCATCCGTATGCTCTTACACGGCTAGCTCAGGCTACAGCATCTGAACGGTACGAAAACCCCGCAGCGACAAGTTACGCAGCCCTTCAGCCTACAATAAATAAGATCATCGACGAAAAGCTACTCGCCGGGCCGAATATCTCTGACGAGGCCAAGATGTGTATGCGTACATTGTTTGACGCTCTTCGCCATACCGAGACGATCTAATCTGGTGCTTATACGTGAGATGATCGAACATTTCGCGCCCGAGTATGCCGGGGCGAGCGCGTTGTCATACTTCAACATTCCATCGTTTCTGAATGGGACATCCCCAGGTATGTTCGCATGGGATCTAGACGTAGGTGGGTTCCGTGTGCACAATGCCGTAGGCCCCATATTGAAGGCGGACATACGCGAAGGTAGCCCAGAACAGTGGAGCCGAATACATAAATTTCTTGCCTACTGGAACTGGCAGGTAAGGCGTATGGAGGGTATGAACCCTAAAGATAAGTTGCTCTATGGTAGGGAGGCGATCTACCACTCAAGTGTAGTACGCGGCGCTACGCGGTAACCTATGATCATGAAACGAAAAATGAACTAACATGCTCATGGTTTGCTATACTGGAAATGAATCATGAGCGAGCACAAAAAATCCTCGACGGTGAACGGCATTATTACGAGTGATGCGGCCTATCACTCCGGTGGTCGCAGGCGTTGGCTTTGGCTGGCGGTTGCAGCCATGGCGGTGGTTGTAGTGGTAGCAGGTGTCGTCTTGTACGGCCACAATAATCGTAAAGCCCCGGTGAAATCAAATACTACCGGTACTACGCAGACAAAAACAGCGCAGACTATCCAGGAGCAGATGGCTTCTGCAGTCGCGAACGCTCAGCAGGAACTAGCAAACGCCAAGACCCCGGCAGACAAAGCGAGTGCATATAAAGACCTCGGCATGGCCTACTTCAATAACCAGCAGTATGACCAGGCCATCGCCGCGTACAACAGCGCGGTTAGCACCGATAGTTCTATAAAACCACAGGTTCTCGACACACTAGCCTATGTGTACGCTACGGCAGGGCAGCGAGATAAGGCTATTGCGACGTACCAAGAGCTGATAGCCCTGCTGCAGCAATTGTCGAACGATGGACATACGGCACGGGTGTACGAGGGCGCGGATACCACCGCATCGACGATTCAGACGTATCAGCATAATATTCAGGTGCTGCAGCAAGGCGGGACGCTATGATGAAAAAAGCGTTGATCGTGGTGTTCTTTTTTATGACGTTTGCCGGGGTTGGGCTCTTTGTCAACCAGCCTCCTGCTCATGCTGCTACTGCCTGGCAAATAGATTTCTGGAACCATTACTGCTCGGTCGGCGGTTGGGGTGCTTGCAAGGGTTATTTCACCAACCAGAAGCCGGGCTGTATACCGAATATATGTAACGATTACAACGTTCTAACTACGGGTGTAAATGTGACGGGTGCAGCAACAGGGTGCGGCGCCGGCACGGCGTGCGCGCAATTCATAGCAATTTATCAAAGCAACCTGAATAGCGGCGGTCCAAGTCAAGATAGCTGCGGCGCGGCCCTGGTAGTCAATGCCATGCTGGGGCGCGGTGCGTCTTCAAACGGCTGTGCGGCGGGTATTAATGCCGCTAAAAGTTCATTCGGTACATGGACCGCATTAGTGCAATCATATGCGAGTTCTGGAAATCCTGCCTACGGCGTCCAATGGAATACCCTGCAGAATCCTACGATCAACAGTAGCTGGATTGCGAACAATCCCGGTTATCCGAACAACATCAGTGATGACATATCGCATGCTAATATTTGGGCCTGCACCAGCAACGGATGCGGTGGGGCATACCGTGATGATGCGACCACGGGCTGGGTGTGGACGACAGTGAACGTGCCTATCCCTGTCATTAGGTTTTACTTCCCAGGAGGCTCATTCCTGATTGAGCGTGGCTGTTCTAACCTGCTCGGCAACTCCCCGAAGCTTCCTAATATAGATCGTCCCCCTACGGGCTCCATCACGTTGAGCTGTAATATGGCGCTGCAACAGCAGGTAGCTAGGATTTCATTCAGCGACCCGGATGCCGCAACCACAGCGTATATAAAAACGGGCAGCTGGACGTCTGGCATATACAACTCGCCCGGCCCGACTAATGTAACTATTCCTGGATCTGCGACGAGTCCATACACGCCCCAGGGGGTGGCGCTGTTCGTCAAAGATACCGGCCCCGGAGGGACGGGTGCATACCAGCAAGTTGCAACTGCGAACACGGCAGTTCCATGTGTCCAGCTGACATGTGGCAGTATGACTATCACGCCATCGCGCATCGATCCGTATAATACATTTTCAGTGACGGGAAGCGTAACGAATGGTGTGAATCAGACACCTCCTGGTGGGCAAATGAAGCTGACCATCACGCCACCCGCCGGTGCTACTTATACGTATGCTGCCACGCAGGCGGCTGGTGGCTCGGGGGGCGTATCGACAGCAACGTTTAACGGTGTGGGTCCTACCAACAACGCGGGGGTATTTACAGCAACATGGACCTTGCAATGGGCATCAGGCAGCAAGACGTGTTCTAGTACGTTTCCTGTGGTATACCTGCCATACATGAGTGTATACGGCGGGGACGTGACCGTAGGCGCGAGCCCTGATTATGCAGGCGGTGCCTGTTCTATGGATGTGGACCAAAGCGGCAGTATATATAGTTGGAATAATCATACGAGCAACTATTCTGGCGCTGGTACACAATACGCGGTCCAGGCTTTAGCACAGATACAGGATTTCGCATCGGCACAAAACTCCGACGTGACTGCGCCGGCCGGATTGTCCGTAGCAAACTATTTCAATCCGGCAAATGCGAGCCGGCTTGATCCGACACAGGGGTTGTTCGGCGGCTATGCGGGTGCTACCACAGATGACTGCGATTTTACGAGTGACCTTACAAATGCCCCAACGACGAGCAATATGACTATCGGTGCTACGACCGTAGCCGCAGGGACGCAGGATATCCGCTACGTCAGGAATGCAGACGTGTATATTAACGGCAATATCGTGTACGCGGGCAGCGGCGGATCGTGGGCGAACGTGGGCCAGATTCCATTCTTCAAACTTGTTGTGGTTGGCGGCAACATATATATCGGCAGCAATGTAACACAATTAGACGGCTTGTTCGTCGCAGAGCCCATAGTTGGAGCCGGCGGTGCAGTAAGCGTGAACGGCAACATCTACACCTGTGCGACCGGCTTTGGAGCCCAGGCGGACCCGAAACTTGCTGGCTATTACGCGCAATGTAATAAGCAGCTCGTAGTCAATGGTGCATTCGTCGCGGATCAGGTCCATTTCTTGCGCACATATGGTTCAGTAGGACAGGCGAAGATCAACGATACTCCTACCACAAGCCACGGCGGCGAAGTCATAAACTATACTCCTGAGCTGTGGCTGCCTCGAGGGGGCAGCATTGGGTCCGGTAATTATAATGCCATCACCGGCCTACCTCCTATTCTGTAGCACTGGTTTTACACATACGTGCCCGTAACTATGGCCGTTGTAATTGAAGCGCTTATGCTATAATTGACCCGAGATAAGTCTATGAGCAGACAACAAAAGGCACATAATATGTACGGATTGAGCAAAATCCAAAATCAAGGAAGTAGACGGTAGAGCTGTGGGGCTGTTGAGTGGGGCATCAAGTTTTTTCGGCTTAGACATCGGGAGCTCAGCCTTGCGCGCTGTCGAACTGCACGGCGCGGGTTCACAAAAAGCGCTATACAAATATGCATATATGCCGATTGATAGCCGTATTGCGCTGAGTGATTCAAAGAATGACCAACAACGCCTGAGCCAAGCTATCGTGCAGCTAATAGAACAAGCACGTTTCAGTACAAAAAATGTTGCTGTTAATATTCCCAGCAGCCGCGTATTTACGACGGTTGCCGATGTCGACCGTTTGCCGGCGCATGAGCTAGAGAAATCTATTCGATATCAAGCGGATGCCCTTATCCCGACTCCATTAAGCGAATCCAAAATTGACTGGGCTGTCTTAGGCGATTCGCCCGTGGACAAGACGAAGAATGAAATACTTCTTACGTCGGTGCCTAATGAGTTCGTAGAGCGCCGTCTGGATATTGTGGAGGGGGCTGGCCTGAACGTTATCGCATTTGAGCCAGACAGCTTGGCGTTGGCACGAGCATTGGCTCCTGGTGATGCCGCTGGTGCCTATATGATCCTTGACGTGGGGCAGAAAAGCACCGACATCGTAACCGTCTATGGCGGGCTCCCTCGTCTGACGCGGTCTATTCCTACGGGTATCGAGGCGATCATGCGCTCAGCCATGCAGAACTTGAACATCGACGAAAAACAGGCGAGCCAGTTCGTAATGAAATTTGGTCTCAGCAAAGACAAGCTGGAAGGGCAGGTATACGAAGCTATTATTAGTACCGTAGAGCTGCTTACTTCGGAAGTAGAGAAGTCCATCAAATTCTTCCAAACTCGGTATGCTAGTGCTAGCTTTGATCGCATCGTCGTGACTGGCGGCGGTTCTGTCCTGCCTGAATTTCCGCTATACCTTGCCAATAAGTTCGTTCTGAATGTCGAGATCGGCAATGCATGGAGGAATGTACTGTTCAGCGCTGACCGCCAGAACGAACTGCTGGCAATTTCAAACCAATTTGGCGTGGCCGTAGGGCTGGCGGAGCGTAGCGAATGATTCAGTTTAATCTTCTACCAGATGTAAAACAGGAGTATATCAAGACACAGCGCATCAAGCGTCTAGTCATGACGGTGTCTTTCGTAGCGAGCGCCGCGTCATTATTCATACTGCTCGTACTGCTGTCGTCGGTATATCTGGTGCAGCGTAAGAGTATCCATGACCTAAACAATGATATTGCGAGTACGAACACTACTTTCAGAGGTATCGCCAATATCGGAGACATCCTAACGGTGCAGAGTCAGCTGAATTCACTCTCGGGTCTTCATGCGCAGGAGCCTAACGCGTCGCGGCTCTTCGGCTACTTGGCACAGCTTACGCCGCAGCAAGCCACAATATCCGACCTCAAAGCGGACTTTGCGCAGCATACTATGAGCATTAGCGGCAATGCTCCTGGGCTCGACGTGGTGAATACGTTCATAGATGGTTTGAAATTTACCGATTATACCGTAAGCGGCCAGAATGGCGCGAAGCCTGCATTTTCTACGGTAGTGCTTGCTAGCTTTAGCCGTAACCAACAGACTGCTACCTATACCATTACGCTTGGCTTCGATCCAACGATTTTTGACAATGCTAACTCTGTAACGCTAACCGTAGGCAGCCAATCCCAGGCCTCATCTCAACAGCCATCGATAATTTTCAAGAAAAGCGAGTAGATATGGCGGGCATACAATCATTCAAGCGAACACTCATAGAAAAATCTAACACCACAATAGTGGTGGTCACCTCGGTTGCGTGTTTCATAGTAGTATTCAGCGCCGTAGCGGCTGTCTCGCTTGTTGGACAGTTCGCCTATCAAAACCGCGTAATCTCAGCCGATAAGCATGCTTTGAAGCAGCTCCAACTGAATGTGCAGGCTGCTCAGACATTGGCAACCTCGTATAATGCTTTCACGAGTACGCCCACAAATATTATCGGTGGAAACCCATCCGGTACGGGGCCACAGGATGGTAGCAACACTAAAATCATTCTTGACGCCTTGCCCAGTAAGTATGATTATCCTGCCCTCGTGACAAGCATCGAGAACATCGTGGCAAGTCAGGCGGTGCAAATCCAAAGCATTACGGGTGTGGACGACGCAGCGAACCAGGCGAGTCAGCAGACTTCTACCAATCCATCCCCGCAGCCTATGCCGTTCCAAGTGGTCGTACTGGGTGATTATGCGTCGATTCAGAATGTCGTGCATGCCTTTGAGCGGTCAGTACGGCCTTTCCAGATCCAGACGACCGAATTATCAGGCGATCAGAATAAGCTGACGTTGACCGTTACAGCACAGACCTACTGGCAGCCAGCTCGAGACTTAAGCACGCATACGGAGGTGGTACGATGAAGCAGAAAGACATTGCGCTCATTTTGTTTATCGCTGGTATGAGCGGAGTAGTCTCATATGCGGTTTCACATTTCTTGTTCGCGACGCCTACGAATAGGCAGCAGCAAGTCGCTGTTGTTGCACCGGTGAACACATCATTCATCACTCCGGATGCGAAGTATTTCAACAATCAGTCTATCGACCCATCCAAGCTAATCGTGGTCGGCGGCGGCAACAACTCAAACCCATTTAATGGGTCGGGTCAGTAGCGGAGGCTTGCGCTTGTGAGCGTTTTATCTGCGGCAACCCAGCGGCAGGTTGAGGATGCCCTAGTCCATGAGGGTATCTTGACCGAGCATCAGGTGAGCGAGGTAAAGGACAAAGTCGCCAAAAATGGTGGTTCAGTATTCGGTACGCTTGTCAGTGATAAGCTGATTACTAACGAGCAGCTTACCAAAGCCATAGCGAAGGCTACTAAAATGCCGTATGTAAATCTTTCGTCGGCGATGATAGACCCGAAAGTCCTGGAGCTGTTACCCCAGGATATCGCCGAACGCTATATGGCCGTACCCTTAGGTGAGATGCAGCATCGGCTTGTCGTCGCTATGCTCGACGCCGACAATGTGCAGGCGGTAGACTTCTTGAGTAATAAAATCGGCCGTCCCCTTAAGGTGTACGTGGCGAGTGAAGAGGGCATACGGAACGTCCTGAAGCAGTACCAAGCTCATCTATCCGAGGCTACGATTGGCCAGTTTACCCAGATCGGCAGAGAAGTCGGCGACCATGCTCAGTCAGTTGAGAAGAAACCCGCAGAGGCAGACAACAACATTCAGACGCTCGTACAGGACTCGCCGGTAAGCAAGGCGCTATCGGCTATCTTGGAATACGCTGCCCATAATAAGGCGAGCGATATTCACATAGAGCCGTTGCAGGACTCCTTAAAAATTCGTTGCCGGGTTGATGGCATTCTGCGCGAGGTTATGCAGCTGCCAAAGAGCTCAGAGCCGCCGTTGGTGAGCCGTATAAAGATTCTTTCCAGCCTTAAAATCGATGAGCACCGAATACCGCAGGATGGCGAGTTCTCTATACGAGTAGGCGATAAGGACATTGACCTCCGCATAGCGATATCGCCAGTTATATGGGGCGAGCAAGTAGTCATACGTCTTTTGGATAAATCCAGTACCAGCATGCATCTAGAGGACCTGGGCTACCGCGGCCGATCTTTGCGGATGATCCGTGAGGGGCTGAAGCAAACGAACGGTATGATCCTTACGAGTGGTCCTACGGGCTCGGGTAAGTCTACCAGCCTGTACGCTCTTATCCAGGAAATAAAGAGTGACGCGATCAACATAGTCACCTTGGAAGACCCTGTTGAGTATAAGATGCCAGGCGTGAATCAAATACAGGTGAACGCAGATGTAGGCCTTACCTTTGCCACCGGCCTACGCTCTATCCTGCGCCAGGACCCCGATGTCATTATGGTCGGTGAGATTCGCGATCGCGAAACTGCCGAATTGGCGGTTCAGGCGGCATTGACGGGACACCTGGTGTTTTCGACGCTGCACACGAACTCCGCGGCTGGCATTCTGCCGCGTTTACTTGATATGGGCGTTGAGCCTTTTCTCATTGCCTCAACCGTAAAGGTTGTTATCGGACAGCGCCTTGTACGCCGTATAGGTGACCCGAAGGAGACGTTCGAGAGCACTGCTGCAGAAACCGAATCGATAGAGAAGACTTTGGCAGGTTTCTTGCCGAGCGACGAAGCACAGCGCAAGGCTGTATGTGCTGATCTTGGCTATGATAACTTGCCACTCAGCGGTCAACATGCTTATACTTTAAGTAAGGGCACAGATAGTCCTCGTACGCCTGGAGGGTATAGCGGACGCATGGGAATATACGAAGTATTCCCGGTGACCGCGGAAATCCAAGAGCTCATCCTGAAGCGCTCGACAAGCGCAGATATCCAAAAAGTAGCGCAAGCGCAAGGTATGATTACCATGCGACAGGATGGGTACCTTAAGGTACTTGCCGGGCTCACAACACTAAATGAGGTCAACCGAGTAGCGGCCGCTGATATAGTATAGCCAAGGAAGGGTGGAATAACAGACATGCAAGCGCAGAGTCAACCGAGAATCGAGATATTGCTAGAAGAGGTAGTCAAGCGTAAAGCGTCAGACCTGCACTTGCAGGTTGGCCTGCCGCCGATGCTTCGCATAGATGGTAAACTTGTTGCGGTCAGCGGTGCGGAGCCGATGAGCGACGAGGTCGTTGAGGCGCTTATTTTTGCTGTCCTTGATGAAGATCAGAAACAAATCCTTCTAAAAGACAAAGAATTCGACTTCAGCTTTGCATTCGGTGACATGGGCCGTTTCCGCGTGAATGCTTTCCACGAGCGCGGTAATCTTGCTGCAGCCCTGCGCCTTATCCCAAATGAAATATTGAGCATCGAGCAGCTGGGTTTGCCGCAGGTAGTGGCAAAATTTGCCGATTATCCCCGTGGCCTGGTGCTGGTAACCGGCCCCACAGGCTCGGGTAAGTCTACCAGCCTGGCGGCGCTTGTCCATAAGATCAATATGGAGCGGGCGGCGCACATCATTACCATTGAAGACCCGATTGAATATACACACAAATCCAACAAATCGGTCATCGTTCAGCGCGAAGTGCACTACGATACCTATTCGTTCAGTGCCGCGCTGCGTTCTGCACTGCGCGAGGACCCCGATGTAGTACTTATCGGTGAGATGCGCGACCTAGAAACCATCGCCAGTGCCATCACTATTGCAGAAACCGGGCACTTAGTATTTGCGACATTGCACACCAACAGTGCGGCTCAAAGTATTGACCGTATGATAGACGTATTCCCGCCGCACCAGCAGCCGCAGATTCGCTCACAGCTTTCGAATATCCTTATGGCGATCTGTTCGCAGCGCTTGATACCGGCAATTGGTGGAGGCCGCGTGGCGGCTGCTGAAATTTTGACGGTAACTCCAGCAGTCCGTAATATCATTCGTGAGGGTAAGACTCATCAACTCGATGCAGTTATACAGACTGGTGCTGAGTTTGGTATGCAGAGCATGGACAAGACGCTGGCACGCTTGATCCATGAGGGCGCTATTTCGTACGATGAGGCCCGTAACTATGCCGTGGATATCGACGAACTAGATAGGTTAATGAGAAGCTAGGCAGGATAAGAATATATGTTAACTTTTGACTACGTCGCACGTGACCCGGCCAGCGGGCAACGGGTAAAAGCAACAGTTGAAGCCGATAGCGAACAATCAGCCGCCAAGCTTATTCGTTCGCAAGGTTTAGTACCAACCGATATATCGGTGAGCAAGAAAGGGACCGTAAATGTACTTGGTCGACTGCAGCGTGTGCGGTCAAAAGACCGCGTCTTGTTCTCGCGCCAGCTATCTACGCTGCTGAATGCGGGCCTACCACTAGTCCAATCGCTGCGCAATGTGAATAACCAGACCGAAAGCAAGCCGCTGAAGGTCATCATTTCCCAGGTTATAGGAGACGTAGAATCGGGTTCCACGCTCGCAAAAGCGATGGGGCGTTATCCGGATGTCTTTAATCAGGTCTACATAAGTCTCATCGCCGCTGGTGAAGCCTCGGGCACGCTTGATAAAGCATTGGAACGTTTGGCTGACCAGCAGGAAAAAGATGCGGATGTCGTAAGTAAGGTACGTGGCGCTATGGTCTACCCGCTTATCGTTCTGGTGGTGATGGGAGCGGTGGTAGTGTTCATGCTTGTGAAAGTACTACCGCAGGTGAAGACACTTTATTCCGAGACAGGCGGTGGAACGCAGCTGCCTCTCGTTACGCAGATATTGCTGGCCGTTTCTGCATTTGTCATACACTGGTGGTGGCTTGTGCTACTGCTCATCGCCGTGGCCGTCGTTTTCACAAGCCGGTGGGCACGCACTGTCGGCGGCAAGACACTGATCGATACGATAAAGATGCGCGCATGGCCAGTCGGTCCGTTATATATGAAAATGTATATGGCACGATTCTGTCGCACCGGGACTACGCTTGTAGCAAGTGGTGTGCCGCTCATACAGGTGCTGAATATTACGGCCGAGGCTGTAGACAATGTCCACGTTGAGGACTCTATCCTGAAGGCGACCGAAAAAGTAAAGGCGGGCAAATCGCTCGGTCAGGCATTGGAGGGGGACCGGAATTTCCTAGAGCTCGTACCGAACATGTTGCGCATCGGTGAGCAATCCGGCTCTATGGAACAGATGCTCGCAAAGGCAGCTGACTATTACGAGAAGGAACTAGACAACGAAATCAAGGCGATTCAAACGATAATTGAGCCTGTAATGATGATTCTTATGGGTCTCGTTGCGTTCACTATTGTAGCCGCAGTATTACTACCTATCTACAACCTAGCCAGTCATGTGAATAGCGTTGTCTAGCATCCGTTAAGTGTGACGAACCCGCTTGATTTTTCTGTTAGCAGCAAGTACTATTGCAGGGACAAGCATAAGAAACATATACTAATGCAAAGGGGGCATTTGCACCATGACTACCAACCTAAGAAATCGCATAGCTAGCGGTTTTACTATCATCGAAGTGATGATAGTCCTGGCCATCGCCGGACTTATCATGTTGATCGTCTTCTTGGCAGTACCAGCACTGCAGCGCAATGCGCACAATACATCTATTAAAAATGACGTATCAAGCATTTTGGGCGCCATCAACGAATACGAAAACAACAATAATGGCAACCTGCCTTCTGCGGCAGCAGTCAGCGGCGGCACGCTTACTATTGGCTCCAGTTGTACGACTGCAGGTTCTAACTGTGCTACGGGCCATGTCGGCTACGTTACGACAGTCAATAACCCAACCGCAACTATCTCAACGACGGCACCAGCCATCGGTGTGGTGAACCTTTACTCCAGTGCAACATGTAGCGGCAATACACCAGTGTCTGGGCCTGCGCGCAGCATCGTAGCGTACTACCAGCTTGAAGGTGGTGCGGTGCAGTGCACTGGCGCCTGATCTAGGGGAAGCTGAGATAAAGGGGCCTTGCGTATGCGAGGTCCTTTTATATTCCATCCTGGCGGGATAGAATGGGGTAAAGACTTAGGTAGGGATATATATGATTGGTATAGCAGTATGCATGGGGACGTTGGGGCTAATATTGGGTAGCTTCGTGAACGCATTGGTATGGCGGCTCCATGAGCAGGAACTCGTACTTGAGGGTATAGTAGTTAAGCGGAAAAAAGATGCGGCTCCGCTGTCGGAAAAAGATTTGTCCGTCTTGCAAGGACGCTCGATGTGTCCTCTATGCCATCATCGGCTAGCAGCAGTTGATCTCATCCCGCTCCTCAGCTGGCTTCTACTCAAGGGTCGCTGCCGCTATTGCCATGCTCCTATTTCCTGGCAGTATCCTAGCGTTGAGTTACTCACGGGCTTGCTTTTTGTGGCTTCATATATATGGTGGCCGGATACGATGACGGGGGTGGGGGCTTTCAGTTTCGGAGTGTGGCTATTGTTTCTGACCGGTTTTATGGCACTTGCGGTGTATGATCTGAAATGGTTTTTGCTACCGGATCGGATCGTATTCCCATTGATGGCACTCGCATTCGCGTGGGTGGCGGTGGACGGGATATTTCTAACGAACGGGTGGGTCTTAGTAGCGCATGCATGTGCTGCAGCCGTTTGCCTGTCTGGCGTCTTCTTTCTTCTACATACGCTTTCGCGCGGTACTTGGATCGGTTTCGGTGATGTGAAACTGGCGGTCATACTAGGATTACTTGCGGGAGGTATGTCGCATGTAATCCTGCTATTATTCGGGGCGGCACTATTGGGTACGGTCGTGGCCGTCCCACTTTTGGTGAGGGGTAAAGCCAACGCTAAAACGCCGCTGCCATTTGGTCCGTTTTTGCTAGCCAGCACCTATATCACCGTGCTGTTCGGTGAGAGGATAGTCGCGTGGTACCTCGGCCTGTTCGGTCTTCGCTAGTATAGCCACATCGCAGTAAGTGCTTATGGTATACTTAAGCTCATGAAGTTGGGCATCCGGTTTTTAGCTGTGGGGCGTGCCCGGTGCTCCGTTGGTAAGGCAGCTGGTTTTACTATCGTAGAGACCATGATAGTCTTGGCCATTACCGGTGGCCTATTTGTCGCTATAGCCGCTACCTTGGCGGGCAGGCAGAATTCTGCGGAATTTACTCATGCGATCCAAACCGTTCAGGCACAGATTCAGCAGACGGTGAATCAGGTCTCGGCAGGATTTTACCCGAATGATAGCAACTTTAGCTGCACAGCAAGCGGGGCTGCAGTTGTTTTTAGCAATGGTTCTACTGGACAGGGAGCTAACCAGGATTGTGTATTTTTGGGCAAGGTACTGCAGTTTAACGTACAAGGTGCCAGCCCTGAGCAATTCCAGACATATACCGTTGCTGGCCTTCGCGGTCCTACCATAGGCGCCACATCACCATTCCAGAACGTGAGCCCTACCGTCGTCGGTGTGGGGTCAAACTATGCTAATTATTCTACGGCTACACCGCTAGAATATGGTCTCTCGACGGTATGGATGAAATCCGGAGGCACTAATATTGGATCGGTCGGGCTGCTAATGGAGCCAGGCGATTTAAGCTCCTCGAGTGCTAGCGGATATACTTCCGGCGCCCAGCAGATTGATATAATCCCACTACCAGGTACTAGCCTAGGCCAGTCAGTGAACCAAGGCGTCATATCGATAACAAATAGCTTACGCGACGTAAACCTCACTGCAGATGCGCCTATCAATCCGGCGGCTGGCGTGCAAATTTGTTTTGCCAGCGGTGCGACGAACCAGTCAGGCCTGGTGACTATCGGCGGGTCGGGTCGCCAGCTGCTGGTTACGCTTGATATACGGAGTAATAAGACATGTTCGTAAACACGATGCACCGCCATCGGCAAAGCGGTTTTACTATTCTTGAGCTTATGATTGCTGCTTCGGTCTTTGCTGTCGTGTTGCTGGTGGTCGCGGTTGGCGTGACCCAGTTTAGCAACCAGTATTATAAAGGTGTAACCAGTACCAAGACTCAAAACGCTACGCGTGCTATCATTGCAGAAATTAGCCAAGCTATAGAATTTGGCAAGACGGTGACCGTCCTTCCGGCGGGAGGTGGCGGCGTTGCCGGAGTGTGCGTAGACAATGCACTCTATTCGTACAAAATTGGGCAGCAGGTGATTGATAGCAGCCCGAATTCATCACTCCATCAGGGTTATCACGGGCTGGTAGTTGGTAGCACAAACGGATGTACTGCCGGTACAGTGCCCTCGTTGCCCGTAACCCCCGCAGTGCCGGCAGGCGCGCGGGAGCTACTGAGCCGTTATATGCGTTTGAGCGCGTTGGACATCACGGGCGTGGGGGATACGTATACGGTCCATGTACGCGTTATATATGGCGACGACTCTCTGTTGTATCCTGCCGTTTCGAGCAGCACGAACTGGGCGAACGAGCAATGCTCCAATGCGGTGGGATCCAAGTTCTGCGCGGTCTCTGACTTAACCACAACAGTACAGCAACGGTTATTGTAATAAGGAAAACGAATACGGTACCATAAGTATGATGAAGCAGATGCGTAACCAAGCCGGCGTTGTATCAATTATGGTCACCATGATAATGATGATTGTCATCAGTCTGCTGGTGCTCGGTTTTGCTGAACTTTCCAGGAATGAGCAGCGTAATACGCTCGATCAACAATTAAGCGCTCAGGCGTACTACGCCGCCGAAAGCGGCGTAAATGACGCACGGCAGGCGATGGAAGCCATGCTTACGGCAGGCCAGCCTGTGCAGAACAAAACGGCATGCGGTAATCAGGGTGGCTATACATTGAGCGGCGTTGTTGATGCGAGCCATAACGTTACGTATACGTGCGTGCTTATTAATGTCGCGCCGGCGACGCTCGTCTACAACATAGGCTATACGTCAACGGTAGTACCGATCTTGTCGAGCAGTGGCGCGTTCGGTAAATTAACGCTTACGTGGAAATTGCCTACAGGAATCACGAACGGGTCTGCTGCTGGGTGTTATACAAATGCGGCTAGCCTTGGTCAGTTTCCGATGGCCACAGGCACAGGCAGCTGGAGCTGCGACTATCCAGTAGTGCGCGTAGACTTCCTGAACGCCAATGGCGGCACATTCGCTCGTGCCAATTGGAACGCAAATACGTCCACGATGTTTTTTGTGCCATTTAATTCTGCAAGTATCAGCAACAATGCCTCTTTGGGCAGCCATGGTGCTGTCGTTCCGGCACGCTGCAATGCGACTTCATGCACTGCAAATATAACCGGTGTGGGCGGGACAGAATACTACATGCGGGTCACAACTCTCTACCGTACTGATTCTCAGCTGGCCATAAGTGCTAATGGTGCAACGTTCACTGGCGCTGAGGCTACCATTGACGCCACAGGCAAGGCACAAGACGTATTGCGGCGCATTTTGGTCGCCGTCGATCTGACGGGTGCGAATGCCCACAAGATACCAAGCGGAGCGCTTATCGTGGAAGATTCCGTATGTAAACGGTTCGGCGTGGCCAACGGCTATTTTGGTGTCTACGATGACATGAGTGCTGGCGGCTCCAACATTCCTTTGTGCCAGTTGCAGTCATCGGGTGCTCCGAAGCCGTAGCTACTTTAGACGTGTTTGTTATGAAAACGGTCGTGGACCGACTTTAGGTGAGGGTCGGTCACGTGCGTGTATATCTGTGTCGTACTGATGTTGCTGTGGCCCAGCATTGCCTGTACGCTGCGCAGATCAGCACCGTTCATAAGCAGGTCGGTAGCGAAGCTGTGCCGCAGTGTGTGGGGCGATACATGCTTGGTGATGCCCGCCAGCAGAGCGTAGTGGCTCACCAATCGCTGCACCGAACGTACGGTTAGCCGTTGATAGTTGCCGCTTCTATCGATCGTCCTTACGCCACTATACCGAATAAATAGCGGGCGTCCGTTGTCGGACCGTTGCTGCAAGTATACGTCGATCCAGTGTGCTGCTTCCTGACTGATAAAAATGGGTCGATCCTTCTGGCCTTTTCCGCGGACCATAAATTCGCGCCTCTTAAGGTTGACGTGGTCACGGTCGAGACCCGCTAGTTCACTAACGCGTAGACCTGAGCTGAATAGTAGCTCCAGTATGGCCCGGTCGCGCATGCCTTGCATGGTCGCAGTATCGGGCTGTTCAAATATCCGTTTCAGCTCGTCTTCGCTTAGGAACGTCACTTGCTTGCGTTTGGTCCGCGCTAGTTCAATCTTATCGGCCGGTAGGGCGAATATATCTCTTTTCGCACAAAACTTCAAGAAACTGCGGAGGGCAATTAAATGATAATTTGATGTGGATTTTTGCAGCTCGTCCGAGCTGTTCGTGCCGAGCCGGTTTAGCCAAATACGCCATTTGCGCACCAGTTCTGCATCGATGTCTTTTACCTGAATATCTCCAGCAAAGTCCAACAGGCGGGTAAGGTAATGGTCGTAGTTGGCGATGGTTTTTTGAGATCGGTTTTGCTCAATCTCCAAATATTCTAAAAAGTCTGTTTTGGCACGTGCGAAAAGCATGAATTTATTGTAGCGCGCCTACCAGTGGAAGCATAGCGCCTCATCTGTTACAATGAGGGCAAATTAAATAGGAGAAAACACATGGAACGAACGCTTGTAGTTCTAAAGCCTGATGCAGTTCAGCGCTCGCTCATTGGTGAGATTATCAGCCGTTTCGAACGCGTAGGCATCAAGATCGTGGCGATGAAAATGCTCACCCCAAGCGAAGAGCTGGTCAAGCAGCATTATACCGACGAGCTCATTCCCATCATGGGCAATAAGACCACCAAGGACTGGGAGGCATGGGGTATTGCCTACGACAAAACTAAAGAACAGATTGGCGCCGAAGTACTAAAGGCGACTCGTGATTTCATGCGCAGCTCACCGGTAGTAGCTATAGTGCTCGAAGGTGACCATGTCGTAGAGATCGTTCGCAAGATGATCGGCAGCACTGGTCCGAAGGACTCAGCTCCTGGTACTATCCGTGGCGACTACGCCCATGTATCGCTCGGCCGCTCTTCACTGGCTAACAAAGGTGGTGCTAATTTGGTGCACGCTTCGGGCTCGCCAGAGGAAGCAGTGAAGGAGATTGCGCTATGGTTCGCCCCAGGCGAGCTTATGCCACCGTACAAGCTGTCCCATGAACACCTTACGCACGCCTAAACCGTGCTCGCTCTACGGCCTTTGGGCCGTAGCATGCCCCCGTAGTTCAATGGATAAAATAATTCCGTCCTAAGGAAGAGCTAGAGGTTCGAATCCTCTCGGGGGCACCATCCATAAGCTTTTTCACCGTAACCTGCTACAATACCATATATATGGCTAAGCGGACATTAGGAACACGGTCAGCTGTTCGATATTTCGATGGGCAATTCGACGACGAAGATGTCCTTTATGTATTCCGCCGCCATGCGCTTATTATGCGCCGTGGCCTCGTAGTGAGTATGTCTAGCTGGCTTATCGGCCCAGTTATCATCCTTGTGCTTACCTATACCCGTCCCAACGATCCGCCAAGCATGGTTGCGTTTTTCTTGGCCTTAATTGCCAGTATCGTGCTCGGATCACTACTTTTATTGCCGTCCTGGGTGAGCTGGCACTTTAGTACGTTTATCGTTACCTCACAGCGCTTCGTGCAGATCACCCAGCGTGGCTTCTTCCATAGCAGTTTTGCCGATATGAATCTGAAGCAGATACAGCAGGTGAACTACGAGATAGCCGGCCTGCAGCAAACTCTCTTAGGGTTTGGTACAATAACACTACGCACCTATATGGGTGAGTTGGTTATCCACGATGTACCTCACCCGGCAAAGATACAGCGCAAGCTTGTAGAGATACTTCGAGACCAGGGCATAACTGCGGTTACTCCGCCGTTCATGCAAGCACAGCAGCTACAGTCCATGGAAATGGACGAAGAGGAAGCGTAGATAAAGATGATTCAAAAATTTAAGCAATTAATTCCCGGACAGAAGTCTGACGACGCCAACACTCCACCCGCATCCGACAGTCTCCGTATAACCAACGAGACAGTGGCTGCACGGCGTGATGAGGTTCTTGCGAGCGCACGAAAGTATATATATCCTTTGCAGGCATCAAAACGGCGCATCGTGCGTTTATCGGTAAGTGTTTTTATCGCGGCCGTTGTTGGATTTTTCGGTTTTTGCACCTTGGAGCTGTATAAGTTTCAGTCGACCTCTAGCTTCATATATGGCGTTACCCGCGTCCTGCCGTTCCCTATAGCAGTAGTCAATAATAGGTACTTCGTCTCATATAACTCGTATCTATTTGAGCTTCGCCGTTACATGCACTACTACCAAACGCAGCAGCATACCGATTTCAGCACTGCCGCCGGCAAACAACAATTGGAAGTTCTCAAGCAACGCTCCTTGAACGAGACAATGCAATATGCATACGTCGAGCGGCTTGCGGCTACAAACCACCTTTCGGTAAGTGGCACGGACATTGATAGCGCTGTGGCACTCGTGCGGTCTCAGAATCGCCTCGGTTCAAGTGATCAGGTGTTTGCGAATGTACTCAATGAGTTTTGGGGATGGTCGGTGGATGATTTTCGTCGCGAGTTAGGCCAAGAGTTACTCGCACAGAAAGTGGTAGACAAGCTTGATATTGCTACGCACGACCGAGCTAATCAAGCGTTGGCGCAGTTGCAACACGGGGCCGCATTCGCTGATGTCGCCAAGAGCATGTCCGACGACGCGACTACACGTGGTAATGGTGGTGATTATGGTATCGCCATCAGCAAGTCTAATACAGATATTGCACCGCAGATCGTTGCCGAACTTTTCCAGTTACCAGCAGGTCAGCATTCGGGCATCATAAATACGGGATACAGCTTGGAAATAGTCGAGGTGACGTCAGTGCAGGGCACTCAGGTGCATGCATCGCACATGTCCTTCAATTTCCAACCAGTCACTACCTATACTTCGCCACTGCAGGACCGGCAAAAAGCGCATTTATTCGTGCATGTATAGACCTTCGGCCATAGCTTGCTTTTTTATCCTTAGCCTGCTATGATTACCTCTGTTACTTTGGCCATGGGCTCGTAGTGAAGCTGGCCTATCACGCCTCCCTGTCACGGAGGAGATCGCCGGTTCGAATCCGGTCGGGCCCGCCAGACTGTATAGGGAGACCACCCACTAGGGTGGTTTTTTATATGCTGACCGACGTTGACCTATTTGTGCCGGCAGGCAACGAACCAGTCGATTGGTTGGACTGGCCGTCGGATATGCAGCTTTCCTCATGCTATCCCCATAGCTCGGCATAGGGTTAGGGCATGCCTCGTTTTGCAGAATGTTTTCTGTGGTATCATGCTCCTATGGCAGATATCTACATCAACAACGCAAAGGATGACGGGGGAGAAACACGCGGCTGGATTGTTGGTAGTTTTATACCTCTGGGGTTACGCCATTCTGATATAGTAGAGGTCAAGTATGGCGTTCATGCAAAAGGGGAGGTACGCACTGAGTGGGTGACAGGCGAAGCGCGTACGACAGTGTTTATTCTGCAGTCCGGACGCTTTACCATGCGCTTTCGCGATAAAGATGCCGTCCTTGAAAAGCCTGGCGATTATGTGATGTGGGGACCGGGGGTTGATCATCGCTGGGAGGCGCTTGAGGACTGCACGGGCATAACCGTACGCTGGATGGAAAAGTAGAATCATGAATCATTATACAAAGTATGTCATCCTCCGATTTTTGGCGCTCGTATGTATATTGGGAGCGGGGTATGGCTATATTACAGCAAATTTGTTCATTATCTTCGGCTTCATTGTGGCAGGCATAGGGCTAGGTACGGCTAGCGTATATTTTCGCGGAATAGCTCGTTCCCACAAAGGCCAAGCAAGCGTCGCGGTCGAGACGCTCTCACGGCTCGCCAAAGGTGGCCGGAAGTAATATTTTTTGTTCGGTAGATATTGTCTAAAGGGCTTTATTTAGGTATGTGCAATGGGCGTCAAAAGAGAATAGGCCGCTCCTAATAACGCATTGCACACATTTTTTGTTCAGTTTCGTGAGGCTCCATTCCTGATAGTTTAACGTTTATACAACAGGATGGTATTGTGCTGCTTTGAAGGTTATCTGGTATAATACATCCGTCTTCAGGTGCGCCACCTTAGCTCAGCTGGCTAGAGCACCGCTTTCGTAAAGCGGGGGTCTGGGGTTCGAATCCCCAAGGTGGCTCCAAAACATATCGGACTTTTACAGGACGCGGGCGTCGTATAACGGCTATTATGCAGCCTTCCCAAGGCTGAGACGCGGGTCCGACTCCCGCCACCCGCACCATACTACATAGGTAACTGTGTCCCGAAACCGCATACAGCAGTAGCATCGCATTGCGGTAGGTTATACAATAGAACCAATATATGACGATTCCAAAACAGTACCTGCACGATCGTTTCATTCTGCTTATTAACAGTATTAATGTCTTTTTGGCGATTCTTTTGGCGGTCCTCACATTCCTGCGTCTCGATACAAGTCACAGTAGTTATATAGTGCAGTATAGATCTGATGCGACAATCAACGCTTTTCGGAGCGGCAGTAGCAGCGAATTACTGAGCTTTATTGTCTTTGGCTTTTTTGCAGCCCTATTCCATGCATTTATCAGCGTGCGTATATATCGTATACATCGGCAACTTGCGGTAGCGACGCTCGGTTTGGGCACGTTGCTGCTCGTAATCGCGATTATTGTAAGTAACGCGTTGCTTGTTTTGCGATGACTGACATAGAGATTCCAGATAAAACGGCGCGGCGCGGACACTACCGGTTCTTCGAAATGTTGCCGCTTATACTGAGCCTGTCCAGCATTCTGCTCCTCTTCATCCTGAGTATGGTGAATGTTACGCTTGCAGCTTTTTGCGTATTACTTTACCTGTTCATTACTTTGATGCGTGCTATAGGGGTCGCTATCCGGTCGCTGCATGGCTATTCGGTCATGCGCCAGCATCAGAAGATCAATTGGCTCAACCTCGTGGATGATGTAGAGAACGGCAGCGTGCCAGCTACTGGCGAACAGCGTCCCGAATGGCATTGCCAATGGTTGGGTAGTCATGATTTATCAAAGCTGATTGTTAAACCCCATGAGCTGCTACACGCCATTATTATTCCGACTTATAACGAGAGCCGAGAGGTGCTGGAGCCCACGATCCAGTCGATCCTTGCCTCCAACTATCCGATGAAGCAGGTCATTCTCGTACTTGCTTATGAAGAGCGTGGCGGACGGCGTATTGAAGAACAGGCGGACGAACTAGTGCACCTGTATCAGGATAAGTTCTTTCATGCTATCGCTGTGAAACATCCTAAAGATATTCCTGGTGAGGTTATCGGTAAGGGCGGGAACGCCACGTACGCTGGCCGCGCGCTACAGGACTATCTTGCAAGCCGGAAGATAGACCCACTGCGGGTGGTCGTCACGACCCTGGACGCCGATAATCGTCCAGACAAAGAATACCTTGCTTGCCTAAGTTACACATATGTACTCTGTCCCGATCCGGTGCGGGCGTCTTTCCAGCCGGTTTCCATGTATACCAATAACATATGGGACGCTCCTGCGCCGATGCGCGTGCTTGCAACAGGTAACTCTATATACAACATCGTGGTATCTATGCGCCCGCACGCCATGCGCAATTTTTCCTCGCATGCGCAAAGCATGGCTTCTCTGATTCAAACGGATTTTTGGAGTGTGCGGACTATTGTGGAGGATGGACATCAATTTTGGCGTTCCTATTTCTGCTTTGATGGCGACTATGTGGTATATCCGATCCACGTGCCGATTTACCAGGATGCCGTGCTGACCGATTCATACCGCAGAACTCTGAAAGCTCAATTCGTGCAGCTTCGCCGTTGGACGTATGGCGCGTCCGACATAGCCTACGTAGTCCATCAGGGCTATTTTAAGAAGAATAAAGTGTCTCGCTTCGATTTGCTGGCGAAGACACTGCGGCTCACCGAAGGTCACGTATCTTGGGCTGTTGCCCCAATACTTTCGTTGATAGGTGGATTCGTACCAAGCCTGTTCCACCCGCATAGTATCGCCGCGAACCAACTGCCCGTTATTGTAAGCAGGATACAGACATTTGCGCTTGTTGGCAGCTTGGTAATGCTCTACCTATGCCTGAAGACACTGCCCCCAAAGCCTGAACGCTATAAGCGGCACAGGACACTTTTCATGGTTACTCAGTGGGCATATTTACCACTGACTACTATTATCTATAACTCATTTGCGGCGTTTTATTCTCAGACGCGTCTCGCATTCGGTAAATATATGGATAAATTCGATGTGACCGAAAAAGCAGTTATTACTGAAAAGAAATAGGCAGAGTCTTAGGCGGTGAACTGTGTACTTTAGCCAATGGGTGAAATGCCAAGTAGTGTACGCAGGCTATCGGATCAAATGCTTTTAATGTTTCGCTGGTGAGCATAATAACATTATCACGGTCGATTAGGCCCGGTTCATCTTGTAAGCGGTAAAGTTTAGCGATTATCGTATTAGTAAGAGCAGTAGCATCTTTGACTGCATACTCGCGGTGGCGGCAGGCTTCATAAATGCTCAAGAAGAGTAGGTCACGTTCGAACGGAACAATGTGCGACGCGGTGTTTGTTATGCCTAAGGCGCCCTCGTAGGCTACGCCTTCGCTTGTCGTGAAGACGGCTTTACATAGGGTGCAGCGTCGTCGTCGCCAAACCGTATTCGTTCGTTTCTGTAATCGGGAGTTGGTGACGTTTGTGTTCCCGGTACAGTATATGCAAACCATGTCTATATATTGATATGTCGCTGGTAAAAAGTCTAGTGGAAAAGCTGGGGAATTGTGCGGAAAACCCGATCGATGCCTGTTATTTACACCAAAAAATATCCCCGGTCATACAAGATGCCGGGGATATTACCATGACCTTAGGGCTTTGCGCGCCGAGGCCGTCTTACTTTTCTACTTCGTTGTGTAGAGAATACAAGCTCTTCGTAAAACAACTGAAATACGTCAAGAGCACTTTGGTTAGCAGTACTCACCAAAACTCCCTAATTAACCGAATCATCATACATGATTTAGGGAGTATTGTCAATGCCACGATGGGTGTCGGGGCATCCATAAACAGAGGTAGCATATCGAGAATGTGCTTGTTTTTGCTTAGATAATAGGGTATAGTCAGATTGTTCTAGGAAGTTATAAGAGGGTGATTAGCTCAGTTGGCTAGAGCGCGTCCTTGACGTGGACGAGGTCGGGGGTTCGAGCCCCTCATCACCCACCAGTGCAGCCGCCGGTGAGGCGGTTTTTTATTTGGACCGGCATTATGCGTATATCATCTATGATAAGTGTATTATTTCTTGTCCACAGAGCAGATGTGAGTATAACAACAATATGGTACTAGCCGTATCGTACCAACTGTATTATATTAGTCTTAGGTGAAGTTTTGCGATGTGTTACAATCACATCAGGCAGTGAAGCGGTTTACCACCCGCCGAGCCACGTGGGCAGCTAAACGTACGTAAACGTGATAGCACGAGCGCTTGATGGTCGCTGGGAGGCGATCACAAGAAGTCCGGTGGAACCGCCCATTTTGCGACATGGTTATTATGCCGTCGCACAGGGTCCGAGACGCGTAAGATTGTATGCCATGCGAGAGTATGCAATCGGACGCGTCTTTTTATTACGCACGCCATGCGCTGCACAAAGAAAGGGACATTTTATGGCTCAACAAGAAGATCTACATGCAATGCGTCACAGCATGGCGCATATTATGGCTACAGCCGTACAGCATCTTTGGCCGACCGTTCGTTTTGGTGTAGGCCCGGTGGTTGAAAATGGTTTTTACTACGATGTGGACTTGGGCGATGCAAAGCTGTCGGATACTGATCTTGTCGCTATCGAAAAGGAAATGAAAAAAGTGATCGTGGCGGATGCTCCGTTTGTCCATTCCGAAAAACCCATTGACGAGGCAATCGCGTGGGCTAAGCAGGCAAAACAGCCCTACAAGGAAGAGTTGCTGAATGACCTGAAGCGTGCTGGTACCACCGTAGCCAAAGACCTGGACGTAACGGAGCTTGGGATTGAGGCAGACGGTGAAAGCAAGGTTGCAAGCGTATCGTTTTATACTGATGCCGACTTTACTGATTTATGCCGCGGGCCACATATAGCAAGTACTGGTAAGGCGGGGGCTTTCAAACTGTTGCGTGTGTCAGGCGCGTACTGGCGGGGAAAGGATACGAACCCGCAAATGCAACGCATATACGGAATCGCTTTTGCAACTGAGAACGAGCTCAATCAGCACTTAACCATGCTCGAAGAGGCGAAGCGGCGTGACCACCGACGAATCGGACAGGAGCTTGATCTGTTTACGTTCTCAGACCTTATAGGACAGGGATTGCCGCTATGGACGCCGCGGGGTACCGTGTTGCGTAAACAGCTCGATGCCTTCGTGCAAGAGCTTCGGGATGAATATGGGTACGAAGAGGTGGCGATACCACATATCACAAAAAAGGACGCTTACGTCGCCAGCGGTCACTGGGCAAAGTTCAAAGACGAGCTTTTCAAGATCACTACCCGGGAAGGGCATGAATTCGCTATGAAACCGATGAACTGTCCGCATCATACGCAGATTTACGCACGGAAACCCCATTCGTACCGTGAACTACCAGTTCGTTTTCGTGAAACAACCATGGTATACCGCGACGAACAGTCTGGCGAACTGGCCGGTCTGTCACGTGTCCGTTCCATTACACAAGATGATGCGCATGTTTTTTGCCGATCGACGCAGATTGAGCAAGAGATTCAAAACGTTTGGGATATCGTCGAGCGCTTCTGGAATGTATTCGGTATAGAGCTGACTGTCCGATTCTCCCGTCATGACCCGGCGAATAGTGACGCATATATAGGCGATGAGACGATGTGGGCAAATGCTGAAGCCCAGATTAAGAAGATCATCGAAGGTCGCGTGGGTGATAATTATATCGATGGATTGGGAGAGGCGGCGTTCTATGGCCCGAAAATTGATTTTCTAGGGAAGGACGTCTTTGGCCGCCAGTTCCAAGCCTCAACCATCCAGCTTGATTTTGGACAACCTCAGGGATTTGATCTGACTTGCATCGACGAGAAAGGCGAAAAGGAGCGTATAGTGATGATTCACTGCGCCATAAATGGTTCACTGGAGCGAAGTCTTGTATTGCTTATAGAGCAGACTGCGGGAAAATTCCCGGTATGGCTTGCGCCAGAACAGGTGCGTATTATCACGGTAAACCAGGAATCTGCGACTGAGCATTTTGCTCAAGATATGATTGTCCGTGCAAAGAGGCTCGGTATTCGGGCTAGTGTAGACTCATCGAATGAGTCAGTTGGTAAAAAAATCCGGGCTGCTGAAATAATGAAAGTACCTTACACAGTGGTGGTTGGTGAAAAAGAAGTCGCCACCAAGGAAGTATTACCGCGCATTCGAAAAGACCTGGCAGTTGATGCACCCCATGCATCCAAGACAGTCGACGAGTTCCTGAAGACCGTGGCGCACGAGGCCACTTCACGTGTCCATCAATCATCATTGTAGGACGGCTTGACGTGCAAGATATACCGGGAGGTTTCAAGGAGCGTGTAGAGGCAGTGGTGTCGCAGATTCCCCACGGGAGAGTCATGACGTATGGACAGCTGGCAGCGCTATGTGGAAACGCACGCGCCGCCCGGATTGTAGGCGGGATCGCTCATTTCGGCGATCCTAATCTCCCCTGGCAGCGTGTGGTAAACAAGCGTGGTGGTCTGGCGCTGGGCTATCCAGGTGGGCGGGCAGGGCATAAGGTCATGTTGGAAGCTGAAGGTATAGTGGTTAGCGACGACTATTATGTGGATGTAGCGAGGCTGTTATGGGCGCCGAGCAACAAATAAGCCCGCTGGTAGCGATCGTTGGCCAGACTGGTAGCGGCAAAAGTGCGCTGGCTATGCGCCTTGCCGAGCATTTCAGCGGCGAGATCATCGCCGCTGACTCCCGTACCGTATACGTCGGTATGGATATCGGTACTGCTAAACCTACGGTAGTGGAACGGGGCCGTGTCCGTCATTTTGGCCTCGATGTAGTCACGCCCGATCAGCCATTTAATGTGTATGATTTCAAACAACTGGCGGATAGAGCTATTGCCGATATATCTTCTCGGGGTAGACTTCCTTTATTGGTCGGTGGCAGCGGACTATATGTGGATGCAGTTGTATTTGATTATGCGTTTGGTCCAGCTCCTGATTCTGATATGCGCGCGGCCCTTGATGGACTATCGGTGGAGGAACTGCAGTCTCGCGTTCTTGCTGGGGGCCTACCTATGCCGGAAAATAGCCGCAACCCCAGACATCTTGCACGAGTGTTAGAAAGCGGGACTATCTTGCGGCAGCCCAGGCGGCTACGCCCAAACACGCTGTTGCTGGGTCTGCAACCTTCACTTGATCAACTTCGAAGTCGGCTTGAGGCACGTGCCGGTGCCATGCTGGCCGCAGGCTTGATAGAAGAGACTCAAGAGATTGTGGCGGGCTACGGTGAGCGCGAGGCGTTCAGGACCCCGGCCTATAAGGCGGTTATGGCCTATCTGCAAGGTGAAATAGGCTTGCCGGCTATTGGCGATGCTATTGTGGCAAACGATCTTAAATTTGCCAAACGGCAACGCACGTGGTTTCGACGGAATGTATGTATTCATTGGTTAAATAACAGAGATACTTTCGCTGAATCAGTTGATCTTATAACAACACTCCTGAACAAATAAGCTGCCAGTTTATACCGGTATTTGCTACAATGGAGGCATGATTGAACAATTGCTGGGGTCGAAGACAAGAGTAAAACTGCTGCAACTCTTTTTGAGCAACCCGAATCGGTCTTTTTATGTACGTGAGATAACGCGTAAGATTGATGAGCAAATCAACTCTGTGCGCCGCGAGCTTTCAAACCTGCTAAACATAGGCATTATCATCTCGGATACTACCAACAACAGGTTGTATTACGAGGTAAATCAGTCGTACGAGTTCTATAAACCACTCCGGGATATCTTTGGTTCGGTATCTATGAGGGATGGCGCGGTCAAGACAGCGAAGCAGAAAGACAATTATAAGGCCCTTGGCAACGTCGACCTGCTTATCTATACTGGACAATTCACGCGTGACGATCGCGCGGGCGTAGATCTCATTATCGTCGGAAATACAAACGGCAACGCCGTGCAGAAATTCGTTGCAGACTTGGAGCAACAGGAAGGCAAAGAGCTACGATATACGGTCATGACGACTACAGATTTTCGCTATCGCCAGCAAGTAAAAGATCGTTTTATCAGCAATGTTCTTACGGCTAAGAAGCAAGTGGTGATTGATCGACAGGGTATACTCGAAAAAGGAAAGGAATAACAAATGGACTTACAATATTTTGGTGGAGATTGCCTGCTTTTGACTGATAAAGGCCTCAGAGTTATTTTGGATGATACTCTCGCAGAGCTTGGTGCCAAGGCTATCATTAAGCCAGGAGACGTTGTGCTTTATACATCAAGTCATGGACGGCCAACGGCGGAGGTGCGCCTTTTCGTGGACATGCCAGGTGAGTATGAAGTGTCTGATTTGTCCATCGTAGGGATAGCTGCGCGCGGGCATATGGATGAGCCGAAGACGAAGGCTGCCACGATGTACAAGATTATCGCCGATAGCACGACCTACCTTTTTACTGGGAATATCTACCCCGAACTCAGCGACGAACAGCTTGAATCGATTGGTATGGTGGATGTTATGGTCGTGCCGGTTGGCGGAAACGGGTATACATTGGATGCAGGCGGGGCCTTGCAGCTTATCAAGACCATAGAGCCAAAGGTGGTCATACCAGTGCATTATGCCGATGGTGGATTGCAGTATCCCGTAGAGCAGCAGTCACTTGATGTGGCACTGAAGAATCTAGGAATGGAAGTGCGTGAGACTACGGGTAAATTCCGTTATAAACCCGCCGAGACGGGTACTACAACGCAGCTTATTGTTCTGACGCGCGCCTAAGCGACAATGCAATTAGTGGTCCGTGGATTGCGGGCTAATAAAAAACTTCCGGTTTCAAACCGGAAGTTTCTGTAGAGTAGGGCAGATGTTACTTTGCGCCCAATAGGCCTTTTTTCTTCATGGTGCGGATGGCCTGAGTGCTCAGATGTAGGCGCACTTTACGTCCATCGACTATAAGGGTCTTTGTCTGGAGGTTTGGCTTCCAGACTTTCTTGGTGTGGCGCTGGGAGAAGCTGACACTGCTGCCAAACTGCTTGCCCTTGCCGGTGAGGTCACACTTTTGCATCGTTTATCCTTTACACGTTGTATTCTTAAGGTGTTATTTTACCGATTTATCCGGAATAAGTCAATTCTTACTCCAGAAGCTGCTATACTACTGCTATGATTTTCGGGTTTTCTATAACTGATCTAGTCATTTTAATAGTTTCAATGCTCATAGCCATGACAGTTCATGAGGCGGTGCACGCATATGTCGGCTACGCACTCGGTGATACTACCGCGGCCGAACAGGGAAGAATCAGTCTAAATCCTTTACGGCACATAGATCCGGTCATGACAGTGCTTCTGCCTGTCATAACACTGGTCTGGCTGCATGCGCCTGTTCTGGCTGCTCGCCCCGTGCCATTTAATCCTGATCGGGTAAAATTCGGCGAATTTGGGGCAGCGCTCATCGCTCTGGCGGGGCCGCTGTCTAATCTGGTGCTGGCTGTTCTCGGTGCCGTGATTTTCAGGACCGTAGCGGTATCGGACGTTATGGCCAACGCACTTTTTATATTTGTAAGTCTGAATGTCTCGCTTTTTATTTTTAACCTTGTACCAATACCGCCCTTGGACGGCTCTCGTGTATTGTATGCGTTCGCACCCGAAGCGGTGCAGGGTTTTATGCGCCAGATCGAGTCTATGGGTTTATTCCTGATATTCGCATTAGTACTATTGGGTGGGTTCGGCGGGGTGCTCACAAACATCAATTCCTTTGTCCTGAACACGCTGTTATAAGGTATACATTTACTACTTCTAGGGTATAATATGGGTGTGGTCGGGAAAGCCGCGCTAATGATTACCTGAATACGTAATCATTCGGGAGCTTTATAGTATACGAACCGTGGTCCGTATATGCGAGCACCCACCTGTTTCCAAAGCAGGTTATCATGGCGGCTCCGACTGCATTATGATCTGAAACGGGGTGTAGCGCAGGTGGCTAGCGCGTACGGCTGGGGGCCGTGAGGTCGCAGGTTCAAGTCCTGTCACCCCGACCATTTTTATTCCTAACAGAACATAAAGCGCCTCATCGAGGGGCGCTTTTAATTATTGTGCTGTAAAGTAACTGAAGATGTAGGTCGTGGCGCTGGTTGGCTTGCTAGCGGTACTAAGCTCGAAGCCTGTGCTGGTCGTGGTCCGATATATAGGCAATAGCGCTGCCGCGGAGTTTGCGGCAGACAGCTCCACCTGTGGCGCAGAGACAAATGCTTTGCTGAAGGTTACGACAGCCAGCTTTCCGGAAGTCGTGCACTGTGAACCGGTTGTAATAGTAATGACTCCTGTCGTGTCGGTACCCGATATGGTGATGGTGGGCACGGTGCATGCTGCGGGTGCGGCCACTATCCCCGGCACACCCCCACCCGTCACGATATGCCCGTTCACGGTCAATACGCCGCTAACCGTAAGGTTAGCGACTGTAATGACCATATGTTGGGTATCAGCAGTAAATAGAACA
>Ga0070741_10001786_pt1 | contig 62133 bp, 58 predicted proteins | sample Coa_R1_4_FD_66440 | JGI IMG/M metagenome (GOLD analysis project Ga0070741, IMG submission 66440) | Surface soil microbial communities from Centralia Pennsylvania, which are recovering from an underground coalmine fire - Coalmine... | ecosystem: Environmental > Terrestrial > Soil > Unclassified ...
GCTCTCCGAGCTGCGGGCCAAGGCGCGGCGCCTCCACCAGGAGCTAGGCGGCCTCGACCTGCTCGTCGTGGACTACCTGCAGCTCATCCAGGGCAACGGCAAGGAAAACCGCGTGAACGAGATCAGCGAGATCTCGCGCTCGCTGAAAGCGCTGGCCCGCGAGCTAGAGGTCCCGGTCGTGGCGCTCAGCCAGCTCTCCCGCGCCGTCGAGAGCCGCTCGCCCCACATCCCCATGCTCTCTGATCTCCGCGAGTCGGGCTGCCTGACGGGAGACACGCTGATTGCCCTGGCCGATGGGCGGCGCGTGCCGATCGCGGCGCTGGTGGGCCAGCAGCCGGAGGTCGTGACCCTCGACGGCTGGCGAGTTACCCACCGACAAGCGAGCCGCGTCTGGCTCACCGGGCATCGCGCCGTCTTTCGGCTAACGACGCGCAGCGGCCGGACGATCCGCGCGACCCCCAACCACCCCTTCCGCGTGCTGCACGGCTGGCGCGCGCTCGCAGACCTCGCCGTCGGCGACCGCATCGCCCTGCCGCGGCGCTACCCCGATCCGGCTTGCGCCCGTCCCTGGAATGAGGACCACATCGTGCTCTTGGCGCACCTGATTGGCGATGGCTGCTACGTCCGCCGCCAGCCGCTCCACTACACGAGCGCGTCGGAAGCCAATCTCGCTGCGGTAGAGCAAGCCGCCCGCCGCGCATTTGGAATTGTGCCGCGGCGCGTGGTCCAGAGCCGCTGGCAGCACGTCTACTTGAGCGCGGGCGGGAACCGCTGGTCGCCTAATCCAATCCACGTCTGGCTCCGCCAGCTCGGCATAGATGGCCAGCGCTCCTTCGAGAAGGTGATCCCGGAGCCGGTCTTTGAGCTGCCGAGCGCGCAGATCGGGCTATTCTTGCGGCATCTCTGGGCCACCGACGGATGCACGCGCCTGCGCAGCACGACACACGGCCAGACCGGCACCGTGTACTACGCTACCACGAGCCCTGTCCTGGCAGACCAGGTGCAGCACCTGCTTGCTCGACTCGGCATCGCCGCGCGGGTCTATCGCACGAGGAAAGGCGATTATCGCCCGGGCTATCAGGTCCACGTGACGGGCAGCACGGAGCAGATGAAGTTCGCCCGGGCTGTTGGCGCATTTGGCGACCGCGTGGAACAGCTCGCCGAGATCGAGGCGCTCTATCGCACCGTGGCGGCGAATCCGAACAACGACACGGTGCCGCTCGAAGTCTGGCGTGACGTGAAGAGCACCATGCAAGCGCAGGGAATTACCCAGCGCCAGATGGCTGCTCTGCGCGGTACGAGCTACGGGGGCACCAGCCATTTCTCGTTCGCGCCCACGCGGCAGGTGCTCGCGGGCTACGCCGACCTCCTGCGCGACGACCGCTTACGCAACGTGGCGGCCGCGGACGTCTATTGGGACCAGATTGTCGCCATTGAGCCAGACGGCGAGGCCGACGTCTACGACATGACGGTGCCCGGCACACACAATTTCGTCGCGAATGGCCTGGTAGTGCACAACAGCATCGAGCAAGATGCCGACGTGGTCATCTTCATTTACCGCGAAGAGGTGTACGAGCGCGACACGGAGAACAAGGGCATCGCCGAGATCCACGTCGCCAAGCACCGCAACGGCCCCACCGGCCAGGTGTCGCTGCTCTGGCTCGAAAAGCTCACCAAGTTCGTGGACCTGGGCGTCGAGCGATGATGCGCGCCTTCCCCGGCTTCCCGGATCGCGCGGCGACGACGCGCATCCCGACGCTCTGGCTGCGCGCCGTCCTGGCCGAGGCCGAGAGCCTCGCCGAGCTGAAGGTGACGCTCCACGCGCTGCGCCTGCTCGACACCAAGCGCGACTACCCGCGCTTCGTGCGCCTGAGCGAGCTGCGCGCTGACGCCGCCACCGTCGCCAGCCTGCAGGCCACCGGCGGCCTCAGCCCCGACGACGCGCTGGCGGAAGGCGTGCGCCTGGCCGTGGCGCGGGGGGTGTTCCTGGCGGTGCCGCTCGGCCCCGAGGGGCAGGGGCGCGCGGCGGCCGGGCCGACCTACCCCCCCGGCCCCCCTCCCGGTGCGGGAAGGGGGAGAGGGTGCGCCCTCACCCCGGCCCTCTCCCAGGGGGAGAGGGGGAGGGATGGCCTCGCCCCGGCCCTCTCCCAGGGAGAGAGGGAGACCTTGCCGCCGGGGGTGCAGGGGGGCTCCCCTGCCGGGGGGCCTGGGGGGGGGCCCCCCACCGCCCCTCTTTCTCTCTCCCCCCAGGATTGGGGGGCCGGGGGGGCCGACGTTTGTTTGTTCCTGAACACGCCGGCGCACCGTCAGCTCGTGGCGCGGCTCGCGCGCGGCGAGCAGCGGCTGGAGCTGGGGCCGGCGGCGCCGCCGGTCGTGCTGCCGGCGCGCCGCCCGACGATCTTCGAGCTGTACGAGCAGAACATCGGCCTGCTCACACCGCTCCTCGTGGAGGAGCTGCGCGAGGCGGCCGAGACCTACCCGCCCGAGTGGCTGGAGGAGGCGTTCCGCGAGGCCGTGGCCTACAACCGCCGCCACTGGCGCTACGTGCGGCGCATCCTGGAAAAGTGGGCGACAGAGGGGAGAGGGGACCGTGGAGTCGCTGGGGGACGTCCTCAAGCGCCTCGAGATCCTCGGCGCTATCTCGAAGGACGCTACGGACACCTCATCCGGCACTGAGGATGAGGCAACCGAACAGGCGCCTACCTGCCCGCTCTGTGGGGATGCCGGCTTTGTGCGCCGCGACGTACCGCTGGGGCACCCCGACTTCGGCCGGGCGCTCCCCTGTAGCTGCCGCGCCGCCACGCTCAGCGAGGCGCGCCGCGCCCGCCTGGAGCGCCTGAGCAACCTCGGCCCGCTCACGCGCCTCACCTTCGACACGCTCGTCAAGGAGGGCCGCGGCGCCGAGCCGGCGCGCCGCGAGCGCTTCCGCCGCGCCTACACGGCCGCCGTCGAGTACGCCGCCGCGCCCAGCGGCTGGCTCGTGCTGCTCGGCCCCTCGGGCTGCGGTAAGACCCACCTGGCGGCGGCCATCGCGAACGCGCGCATCGCGGCCGGCCAGCAGGTCATCTTCCAGGTGGTGCCCGACCTCCTCGATCACCTGCGCGCCGCCTTCCACCCGACCAGCGAGGTCACCTACGACGAGCTATTCGAGACGGTGCGCAACGCACCGCTACTCATCCTCGACGACCTGGGCACGCAGAGCGCGACGCCCTGGGCGCAGGAGAAGCTGTTCCAGATCCTCAACCACCGCTACAACGCGCAGCTCCCGCTCGTCGTCACCACGAACCACCGCCTGGAGGAGCTGGACGAGCGGCTGCGCGCCCGCCTCGCCGACCCGGCGCTGGCGCAGGTCTGCGTGGTGGAGGAATGGCAGTCGAGCGTCGTGCAGCGCCTCGGCGCCGGCCTCTCGGGCGACCTGCTGGCGCGCATGACCTTCGAGACGTTCGATCCGCGCGGCATGGCCGTGGACGAGGAGGGCATCCAGAACCTGAGCCGCGCGCTCCACCTCGCCCGCGGCTTCGCGGCGCAGCCCGACGGCTGGCTGGTGCTGCTCGGCGGCCCCGCCCGCGGCAAGACCCACCTGGCGGCCGCCATCGCCAACGCCTGCCAGGCGCGCGGCCAGGCGGCGTTCTTCGTCGTGGTGCCCGACCTGCTCGACCACCTGCGCGCCACCTACAGCCCCGACAGCCGCGTGACCTACGACGAGCTATTCGAGGCGATCCGCGCCGCGCCGCTGCTCGTGCTCGACGACCTGGGCGCGCAGAGCAGCACGCCCTGGGCGCAGGAGAAGCTGTTCCAGATCCTCAACCACCGCTACAACGCCCGCCTGCCCACCGTGATTACCAGCAACCTGACGCTGGAGTCGCTGGAGGCGTTCGAGCCGCGCATCGGCTCGCGCATCCTCGACCAGCGCGTGAGCGTGCCCTTCCTCATCGAGGTGCCGCCCTACCGCATCGGCGATGCCGGCAGCGTCGCCCCTCCGCCGCCCGGCCGCGCCCCCCGCTCCCGCGGCGCCGCGCCCGACCGCTCGCCCTTCGGCCGCGGCGGCCTGCGCGGGCGCTAACGCCCTCGCGCGGCGATCCCACTTGCGTGGGCCGCAGCCCGCTTGCCAGGGCACTCGCCGACGTGGTGGCCGCCCCGCCGCCCCTGCCGGGAGCGCCGGGAACGCTGCGCGCCGCGGCACCCGCGTGGTAGACTGAGCCACCCTGGCGTGTAACGGTCTGCGTGGGCAGACGGCGCAGGGGCACTGGTCCGGCCGCAACCTCTGGCGGCGGATTGCTCACGCTTGAAATGGTAAGCGGGGGTCTCGGATGCGCGGCTCGCGGCGACTCGCCATTGGCAGCCTGTTGGCGGTTATGGGGGCTCTCGCGCTGAGCGGAGGCGGCCTCGCCGTGCCGGCCAGCCGCGCCCAGGCCCCGGAGGCGCAGGTGCAAGAGCTAGCCGAGCGCCTGCTCGCGATGCCCTACCCCGTGCCGACTGGCCAGCAGCCGTCGCCTACCGTGCAGCTCCTGCCCGGCCAGGTGCCGGATGCGCTGCCATTCACGCTCACGCTGCCGCCCGGCGCGCGCGTCGTCGGCAGCATGGTGCGCAGCGGCGGGCCGATAGCGGGCACGACGGTGGTGCTGGACGCCCCGGGCACGCGAGAGGACGTGCTGGCGTTCTACCAACGCGACCTGGAGGCGCAAGGCTGGCACGCCGCGGCGGTAGGGCCATATCCCTCCAGCGGCGGGTTCCAGGTCAGCGGCCCCGGCATCAGCCCGACCTACTGCCAGGGCCCCAGCGATCCGTCGCTCACCGTGACCGTGTTTGCTCGCCCCACCGGGCCGAATGACGTGCGTCTCAGCACCAGCGCCAGCCCCGGCCTGTGCAGCGTGCCCGCGCCGCCCGCCAGCCCGCCGCCGATGCCGCTGGCCGCCACGCTGCTGCCGCGCCTGACGCCGCCAGCCGGGGTCGAGCTGCAGCCGGGGAGCAGCTTCGGCGGCGGCTCGAACCGCTGGTCGTCGGAGGCGACCGCCGAGACCTCGCGCAGCCCGGCCGAGCTGGAGGCGCACTTCGCCGCGCAGCTCGCGGCGGCAGGCTGGACGCGGCAGAGCGGGGGGGCCGACGAGCGCCTGGCGTGGAGCGCCTGGACGCTGCCCGACGAGGGCGACTGGAGCGGCCTGCTGCTAGTCGCCGCGTGGCCCAAGGCCGATCGCCGCCTGCTTTCGGTGCGCGTCGAGTCGCCCACGCAATCGCCCTACGGCGTGGGCGGCATCACTACAGTCGGCGGCGGCACCTACTATACCAGCGCGCCGCCGGTGGCCCCGGCGCCCACGCCGCCGCCACCGCCCCCAACCGCGCCGCCGCCGCCCCAGCCGGGGCCTGGGGGCGTCTTCCCGACGGCGCCCATCCTCGTCCCGCCCACGCCCCCGGCCAGGATCGTCCCGCCACCGCCGCCCGATCTGCCGCCGCCCCCGCCCGCCACGGGATTCATGCCGGCGCCCACACCCACGGCCGCGCCTCGCTGAGCCCGTCGCCGGCGCGCCAGGACCACGGGGCGCCCAGGCGCATGGCCGGCCCACCCGCGGCCACCGGATAGGTCGCCTGGCACGCCGTGTACGCCCCCGCCTGAAGGAAACACAGCCGGTCGCCCGCGACGAGCCGCGGCAGCCGCGCTACGGGATCGAGCACGTCCCCGGCCCCACCCGGCCCGACCAGCACACACCGCTCCAGGCTCCCCCGCGCCCCCTCTCCCCCTGCGAGAGGGCCGGCATGAGAGCCTCGTTCTCCCTCTCCCAGGGCGAGAGGGCCGGGGTGAGGGCGTCTCACTCCCTCTCCCCCTGGGAGAGGGCTGGGGTGAGGGCTCCCCGGTAGGGCCTGGTACGGATAGCGGATACCGAGCGCGGCCTCCGGCAGTCCGTGGTAGCGGCCCACGTTCAAGGTTAGGCGCGGCCGGCGCCCCGCGCACTCCTCGCGCCCGAGCACCGTCGCCACGAGCACGCCGGCGCCGGCCGCCACATAGCGCCCCGGCTCCAGCCATACCTCGGCCGGCGGCGCGGGGAAGTGCGCCGCCAGCGCGGCCCGCAGCGTCCGGGCAATCGTCGCGGGCGTCGGCACGGCCTGTCGGTAGCGCACCGGCAGGCCGCCCCCCAGGCTCAGCACGCGCGGCGCGTACCCCGCCGCCCACAGCCGCTGCCAGGCGGCGCCCGCCAGTGCGACCGCGGCCCGCCAGGGCGCCAGTCGTTCGCACTGCGACCCGACGTGTACCGCCACGCCCGCCAAGTCCACGGGCAGCCCGCGCGCCGCCTCCAGCAGCCCGTCGAGCGCAGCGAGCGACACGCCGAGCGGCGTGGCCGGATAGCGCAGCCGCCCCGCCGGCGCACAGCGCAGCGCCACCAGCACGCTCGCGCCCGGCGCGAGCGCCGCCACCTTCCGCAGCTCCCAGATGGTGTCCACCGCGAAGCGCCGCACGCCCGCCGCCTGGCAGCGCCGCAGCAGCGACGCGGGCGGTCCCGGCGTCACACACGCGATGCGCGCCCCCGCCACGCCGCACGCCAGCAGCGCCTCCAGCTCCGGCTGCGTCGTGATCGCGAACTCCGCGCCCGCCGCCACGAGCGCCGCCAGCAGCGCCGGATGCGGATTCGCCTTCGTCGCGTAGCGCACCCGCAGCGGCTGCACCGTCGCCGCCACCGCCGCGTAGGCCGCGCTCGCCCGCGCCGCGTCGAGGTACAGCACCGGCGTCCGATCCAGCTCGCAGCGCGGCGCATCAGCGCGCTTATGCCCGGTAGTAAGCATCGAGGAAATCGTCTCGGGAGATGCCGGCCTGATTGCAGACGGCCCGTAACGTCGAGGCCTTCAATCGTGTGTGGTTCGGCAGCGTAAGCGGGGTGGAGCTACCATCAGGATTGGAACGCACCATTGCGATGTGCTCGCGCTCGCGAACGATCCGAAAGCCCAGGCGCTCGAAGGCGGCGATCACATCGCGCTTCGGTGCATCAACCGGGAATTTCGGCATCAGGCCTCTACGGCCGTCTCTACCAAGAAGGCATCCAACAGGGGCGGGTCGGCGTCCAGAGCTTCAGTGCCGAATGTTTCGAGATGAAACCGGATGGCAGATTGCACGTCCGCAAGCGCATCCTCATACGTATCACCCTCGCCGACAATCACGCCCTTCATCCCCACAGGATAGGCGACATATCCATCCGGATGCCGCTCGACGATGATCTTAACCTGTCGCATGATCGCTCCTTATCGTGGGGCAGCAGCACTACCTTCAACTCTCGCGCACGCTGTCCTCGGCGTGGATGACCCCCCTGCTCTGGCTCTCTGCGCGCAGACCGCCGCGGAGGGAGCGCGCCCGCGCCCCCATTATGCCGCGCCACAGCGGAGCGGGGCGGGGCTACGCCAGCGCCGGCGCGAGCGCCCAGAGGATGCAGTAGCCGTCACGCCCCCGCCGCGGCACGAGCTTCACCAGCAGGCCGGGCGCGAAGGCCACGGCGGCCGCGTCCTCGCGGCCGGCCACGAGGCGCGCCGCCAGCAAATCGAGGAAGGGCAGGTGGCTTACCAGGGCGATGCCGCCGGGGTCGTCGAGCACGGCCGGATCGAGCAGCCAGCGGGCTACGGGCGCCGCCGGATCGTTCGGCGCGAGCCCGTCCCGCCGCGTCACTCCCTCCGCTGCGCCCAGCGGCCCGGCGAGTAGCGCCGCCGTCTCCTGCGCGCGCGCCAGCCCGCTATGGTACACCCGATCGAGCCGCACGCCGGCCGCCGCGGCCCGCGCCGCCACCCGCGCGACCGCCGCCGCGCCCTCGGCCGTCAGGCGGCGTGCCGCGTCGGGATGCCCCGGCTCGGCCTCGCCGTGCCGCATCAGGTACAGTTCCACGGATGCTCCGCCGCACTGTCTTACCATTCATGTTACAGGAGCAAGCGTGCACGTCGGCCTCGACGGCCGCATCGCCGATTACACGGCGGGCGGCATCGCCCAGTACACGCGGCAGCTCGCGGCCTGGCTGCCGCGCCTGGCATCCGCCGACCGCTTCACGCTGTTCCGCGCCCGCCGCCAGCGTGCGCCGTGGACGCCGCCCGCCACCGTGCGCCAGCGGCGCCTGCTCACACCGCCCCACCACCGCTGGGAGCAGGCGCTGCTGCCCCTCGAGCTGGCCCCCGAGCGCCTGGACCTGCTGCACGGCCCCGACTTCACCGTGCCGACGCGCCGCCGCTGCCCCGCCATCGTGACCGTCCACGACCTGGCCTTCCTGCGCTACCCAGAGATCCAGACCGCCGACAGCCGCCGCCACTACGGCCAGGTGGCGCGCGTCGTCCAGCACGTCGAGCGGGTGATCGCCGACTCGGCCTGCACCGCCGCCGACGTCGAGGCGCTGCTCGGCGTGCCGCCCGCGCGCATCCGCGTCGTCCACCTGGCGCCGACGCCCGCCCCGCCCGCCGGTCCCGCCGAGGTGGCCGCCGTGCGCGCGCGCTACGAGCTGCCCGGTCTGTTCCTGCTCTACGTCGGCACGCTGGAGCCGCGCAAGAACCTCGGCACGCTGCTGCGCGCCTTCGCCCGCCTGGGCCCGGCCGAGCCGGCGCGGCTCGTGCTGGCCGGCCCCCGCGGCTGGCTCGACGAGCCGATCATGGCCGCGGCCGAGCGCCTGGGCGAGCGCGTGCGCTTGCTTGGCCCGGTGCCCGCCGCCGACCTGCCGGCGCTCTACGCCGCCGCCACGGCGTTCGTCTACCCCTCGCTCTACGAGGGATTCGGCCTGCCGCCGCTGGAGGCGATGGCCGCCGGCACGCCCGTGCTCGCCGCTAAGGCCAGTTGCCTGCCCGAGGTCCTGGGCGACGCCGCGCTGTTCGTTCACCCCGAGGACGAGGCCGGCCTGGCCGAGGCCCTCCGCGCTGTGCTGGCCGACGCGGCCCTGCGCGCCGACTTGCGCGCCCGTGGCCTGGCGCGCGCCGCGACGTTCTCCTGGGAGCGCACCACCGCCGCCACCCTCGCCGTCTACCGCGAGGCGCTCGGCCAGCCTCCGGGCGTGGAGGGCGCCCCGCCGGGAGTGGCCCGGTGACGCGGCTTCTCCTGCGCCCTCGGCTGCCCGCCGCGCCAGAGCGGCCGTGCCCTCAAGGAGCGTCCGCTTGAAGGTGCTCTTCCTGGCGTCGCAGCTCCCCTGGCCGCTCGACCAGGGCGCCCGCATCCGCAACTACCACCTGCTGCGCGCCGTCGCCGCCCAGCACACCGTCGACCTGCTCTGCCTCGACGCGGGCGCGCCCGCACCCCCGCCCCCTCTCCCCCTGGGAGAGGGCCGGGGTGAGGACCGCTCGCTCCCTCTCCCCCTGGGAGAGGGTCGGGGTGAGGGCTGCTCGCCTGACAGCCCTCTCCGCGCGCTCTGCCGCCGCATCGAAGTCTTCCCGGCGCCGACGCGCGGCCGCGGCACTCGCCTGCGCGGACTGTTCCACTCGCCGCTGCCCGACCTCGCCCACCGCGCCTGGCAGCCGGCCCTCGCCGCCCGGGTGCGCGCGCTCACCGCGGCCGAGGCCTACGACGTGGTGCAGATCAGCAGCCTGGAGATGATGCCCTACCGCCGCGCCATCAGCGCGCGCGGCCCGCACCGCCCGCTCGTCATCTTCGACGACCTGAACGCGGAGTACCAGCTTCAGCGCAGCGCCTGCCTCACCGACCTCGGCCATCCCACCCGCTGGCACGGCGCGCTCTACTCCGCCGTCCAGTGGCGGCGGCTGCGGCGCTACGAGGCGCGGCTGTGCCGGGAAGCCGCCGCCGTGCTCGTCGTCTCGACGCTCGACGCCGCGCTCCTCCGGCGTATCGCGCCCGGCGCCCGGTACGTGCTGATCCCCAACGGCGTGGACACGAGCGCCTTCCCGTTCCGCCAGACGCCGCCCACCAGCCCGCCCGAGCTGCTGTTCACGGGCACGATGGACTACCGGCCGAACGTGGACGCCATGCTCTGGTTCGGGGAGACGATCCTGCCGCGGCTGCGCCAGGCACGCCCGGACCTGCGCTGCCTGGTCGTCGGCAAGGCGCCCGACCCGCGCCTGCGCGCGCTCGCCGCCCGGCAGCCGGGCCTGGTGGTGACGGGGGCGGTGGCCGACGTGCAGCCCTACCTCGCGCGGGCCGCGGTCTACGTCGTGCCCATGCGGATGGGCAGCGGCACGCGCCTGAAGGTGCTAGAAGCGCTGGCGGCGGGCGTGCCGGTCGTCTCGACGCGCCTCGGGATGGAAGGCATCGCCGCGAACGCCGCGGAGTACGCGCTGCTGGCCGAGAGCCCGGCCGCCTTCGCCCGCGCCGTCCTTCGCCTCCTCGACCAGCCCGCGCTCGCCGCCACGCTCGCGCGGCGCGGCCGCGCCCTGGCCGAGCAGCACTACGACTGGGCGCGCCTCGCGCCGCGCCTGCCCACGCTGTACCGCGAGCTTGCGACCTAACCCCCCCCGACCCCCCTTCCCTACCAAGGAAGGGGGGAGCCGGTGGCTGACTGCGCCGGTCCTCGCCCCCTTCCCGCACCGGGAGGGGGGCGGGGGGGTAGGTCACTCCCGTCCCTGCTCCTCGAGGAAGACGTAGAGCCCCGAATGATCCAGGTCGCCGTGCCCGGCCTCGACCATCTCCTGGTACAGGCGCAACGCCGTCTCCGTGCCGGGGAGCGGCTGGCCGGTGGCGGCGCCCAGCTCGGCGGCGATGGCCAGGTCTTTGAGCTGCAGCGGCGCGCGGAAGCCCGGCGCGAAGCGGCCCTCCAGCATGCGGGCGCCGTGCAGGTCGAGCACGCGGCTCTGGGCGAAGCCGCCCAGCAGCGCCTCCCGCACCCGCGCCGGGTCCACGCCGGCCGCGCGCGCCAGCAGCAGCGCCTCGGCCACCGCGTCAATCGTCAGGCCGACGACGAGCTGGTTGCACGCTTTGGCCACCTGGCCGGCGCCCGTCTCGCCCACGCGCACGATCGTCGTGCCCAGCGCCGCGAAGAGCGGCCGCACGCGCTCGAACACGGCCTCCGGCCCGCCGACCATGATGGACAGCGTCGCCTCGCGCGCGCCCACCTCGCCGCCGCTCACCGGCGCGTCGAGCGTGTCCACCCCCCGTGCGGCCAGGTGCGCGGCGATGCGCCGCGTGGCCAGCGGCGAGATCGAGCTCATGTCCACGTAGGTCGTGCCCGGCCGCAGCCCCTCGGCTAGCCCGCTCGGCCCCAGCACGATCTCCTCGACCACCGGCGTGTTCAGGAGCACGGTAATGGCGACGTCGCAGCGCGCGGCCAGCGCCGCCGGCGAGGCGGCGGCCTCCGCGCCGGCGGCCTGCAGCTCGGCCACCGGCCCGGGCGAGCGGTTCCACACCACCAGGGGGTAGCCCGCGCGCAACAGGTTATGGGCCATCGGCCGGCCCATGATGCCCAGGCCGACGAAGCCCACCCGCGGCCGCTCTGCCATGCTCTCCCCCTTGACCTACCCCCCTGCCCCCCCTCCCTATCAGGGAAGGGGGAGAGGACCGGCGCAGCCAGCCACCGGCTCCCCCCTTCCCTATCAGGGAAGGGGGGCCGGGGGGGTTAGGTCACTCACCCTACTCGTAGAATGCGCCGGGGATCGGCACGCCCTCGACGTGCAGGTTCTCCGCCGAGTAGGCGGGCAGCGGGTGGCCGTCCGGCGCCACCCGCAGGTTGCCGTCGCCGTAACCGACGCGTAGCATGACCAGTGGCTCGTCGGCGCAGCTCTCGAAGCGATAGAACCAGCCGGCGGGGATCAGGATGCCCTGGTTCCGCCCCAGCACACCCGTCTCGCCCTCCGGGCCCCAGAAGCGCGCCTGCCCCTGGAGCACCACGAACACGTGCGGCTCGTCCAGGTGGGTGTGCAGCGCGTTCTCGCCGCCCTCGGCGTAGCACTTCATCGCCACAGTCATCGGCCCCACCTGGGCCACGACGTTGTGCACGCGCCCCTCCTTCAGCAGGGGCACCCGCACCTGGAACTGCTGGGGCTGCACGTTCGTCTCGACGGCCATCTTTCCTCCTCGGCGCGGCGCGTATCGCGCGGCCTCATCCCCTCGCATGGTAGGGCGTCGGCCGCGCCGAGACAAGGCGCGCGGCGCCGCGGACCCGCCGCCCGCACAACGTCGGCGGCTGCGGTACAGTAATCGGTAGGATGAGCCTGGCATGCGACTCCTGGCCGCGTGCCGACGGCCGGGGGGAAGCCATGAAGCCCGCGGCGCCAATCTACCTGGACTACAACGCGACCACGCCGCTCGATCCCGCCGTCGTCGAGGCCATGCGGCCGTACCAGGAGATCCACTTCGGCAACCCGTCGAGCGGCCACGTCTACGGGCGCGCGGCTCTGGCCGGCGTGACGACGGCGCGCGCCCAGGTGGCGGCGCTGCTCGGCTGCGCCCCCGACGAGGTCGTCTTTACCGGCGGCGGCAGCGAGGCCGACAACCAGGCGCTCATCGGCGTCGCGCTCGCCCACCGCGACCGCGGCGATCACCTCATCACGACGCAGATCGAGCACCCGGCCGTGCTGGAGACGTGCCGCTACCTCGAGCGCCGCCTGGGCTTCCACGTAACGTACCTGCCCGTGGACCAGCAGGGCCAGGTAGACCCGGCCGCCGTCGCGGCCGCCATCACGCCGCGCACGCTGCTGATCAGCGTGATGCAGGCGAACAACGAGACGGGCGTGCTGCAGCCGATTGCCGCCATCGCCGAAATCGCGCGGCGGCGCGGCGTGCTGATGCACACCGACGCCGCCCAGTCGGTCGGCAAGGTGCCGGTCGACGTGGCGGCGCTCGGCGTGGACCTGCTGGCCGTCGCCGGCCACAAGCTCTACGCGCCCAAGGGCGTCGGCGTGCTGTACGTGCGGCGCGGCACGCTGCTCGACCCGCTCATTCACGGCGCGGGGCACGAGGGCGGCCGCCGCGCCGGCACCGAGAACGTGGCGGGCATCGTCGGGCTGGGCGCCGCCTGCGCCGTGGCCCAGGAGCGGCTGCCGACCGAACGGCCGCGGCTCCTGGCGCTGCGCGACCGGCTGGAGCAGGCGCTCGTGGCGGCGGGCTGGGAGCGCAACGGCCACCCGACCGAGCGCCTCCCGAACACGCTGAACGTCTCGCTCACCGGCGCCGAGGGCGAGGCTGTGCTAGCGCGCGCCGAGCGTCGCCGCCTCCACCGGCTCGGCCTGCCACAGCGGCCACACGGAGCCATCGGCCGTGCTGCTGGCGATGGGCCTGCCGCCCGCGCGGGCGCTGGGCGCCGTGCGGCTCACCCTGGGGCGCTGGACCACGGCGTCCGACGTGGACCGCGCGGCCGGCGCGCTCGTGGCCGCCGGGCGCGCCGTGCTGGGCCGGCCGCCGGGGGACCCGGCGGCGAAGGCGTGAGCGCGCCGTCGCGCCCGCGGGGGTGTGGCCGGGGGCTTGCTGCGCGTAGACTAAGGCAGGGGCACCGCCGCTGGCGATGCCCAGTCCGTGAAGAAGGGGAGCGGGATGGCGAAGCGCGTCATCATGTACACCACTACCTGGTGAGTGTACTGCCGAACGGCTAAACGCCAGTTGGCGGAGATGGGCGTCCCTTACGAGGAAGTGGACATCGAGCAGCACCCGGAGGCCGGCGACGTCATCGAGCGGCACACCGGCGGCTTCCGCACGGTGCCCACGTTCGACATCGACGGCAAGCTCTACGTGAACCCGAATCGCGCCGAGCTGGAGCAAGCGGTGCGCGGCTAAGCGGCCACGCCCTGCTTGCTCCTGGCCCGAGAAGACCGGCGGAGGCGCGCAAACCGGGGAGCGACGCGCGGGGTCGCTCCCCGGTTTGCGCGCTGGCCGCGACGGTGCCGCCCGGCCGGCTCAGCCGCCGGTGCCGCCGTCGAACGGCCCCTGGCCGAACGCGTCGCCGGGGGCCGCCGGGTTGTCGACCTTGGTCACCCGCGCGTCCAGCCCCAGCGCCTCTATGCGCCCGGAGTCGCCACTCAGCACGGCCGAGCGCTCCTCGGGCGTCAGGTCGTAGCCCGCCAGCGCGCTCGCCGGGTCGCTCTGCAGCCGCGACCGGAATGCCGCATCCGTGCTCGCCCGCTCGATCAGCTTGTTCAATGCTTCGGACATTTCCTTCCTCCTCGAACTCCGCTTGCGCGTCCGCGCTCCGTCAAGAAGATCATAGCCCATCGTCGCTGGCGATACTGTCGGCTCCGCGACATTCCGCCTGTCAGCTTTCGGACACTCGCCTGACGGCGCCGCGCGCCAGGCCATTCGGCGAGCCGCGCGGCGCGGCGCCTCCCCACACCGTCGCTCAGGGCTGGTAGGGGCCGAGCTGCTGCAGCGCCGCATCGAGCCAGGTGTAGTCCACGTACTTGTTCAGGTCGAGCGGCTCGCGGTAGTTCAGGTAGCCGCGCTCGGCGAAGAAATACTGCTGCATGTCCAGGTGCGCCACGTTGATCTTCCCGTTCGGCTCCAGGTACGACGGCACCGCCCGCAGCACCAGGCTGGCGGGGATCTTCGTGTACTGCGCGATCGTCTCGGCGTCGGCCGGGTCCTTGAAATCGGTGCGGGCGAGGTCGCGCATCGCACGCAAGTAGCCGATCATGAAGCGGCGGGCGCCCTCCGGGTTGTCGCGGATGAACTGCTCGCCATACAGCAGCACCTGCGCCTGGCCGTTGGGGTCGGCGCCCTCGCGCGCGATCGGCACGGCGATGCCCTGCTCCACGGCCTGCACCACCGGCGGCTCGATCAGGTCGGCCGCGTCCACCGAGCCGCCCTGCAGCCCCGCCAGCATGTCGGGGATGCCGAGGATCACCATGTCCACGTCGTCGAGCGTGAGCCCGCCCAGCCGCAGGTGGCGGTCCGTTAGCCACTCGCCGTACACGCCCTTGCCGTTCACCGCGACGCGCTTGCCCCGCAGGTCGCCCGGCTTCGTGTACAGGCCCGAGTCGAAGTTGTCCTTCCGCACCATCAGCGCGGCGCCCGACAGGCCGTCGGGCCGCACCCCCGACATGGAGGCCACCATGCGGCTGGTGACGCCCTGGCTGAGCGCGTTCAGGAAGCCCGCGCCCGCCGAGCCGCCGGCCGCGTCAATCTGCCCGTTGGCGAGGAACGGCATCGCCTGGTCGCTGCCGCCGAACTGCGTGCCCTCCACTTCCACGCCCGCCTCGTGCCAGTAGCCCTTCTCCCACGCCACGAAGAAGATGCCGTGGCTGATGATCGGCAGGTAGGCGAGCTTCACCGTGGCGACCGGCGCGGGCGGTGCCGCCGGCTGGGCCGCCGCGGCCGGTGCGGCGCTACCCCCCGGGGCGGCCGCCGTGCCGGCGGGGACTGCGGCGGGCGCCCCGGACGGCGCGGCCGGCGGGCTGCCCGCGGGCGCCGCCGCCTTGCTCGCGGGCGCGGCGCTCGGCGCCCCGCACGCCAGCCCCGCGCCCAGCAATACCACCCACGCCACGGCCAGGTGAGCGATACGAGGGCGATGCATCCTTACCCGCTCCTTTCCCCTGGGCGCCGGGGGTGAAACCCGACCATCGGCAGCGACGCCGCGACCGCCCGCAGCGCGGCCTCCGATTGGCCGAAGGGAATCCCCAGCCACGGCCCGAGCACCCGCGCTGCCACGGCGTGGCGGCGCTCGTAGTCGCGCAAGGCGGCGTAGACCTCGTCGGGCGACAGGAACCGCTGGAGCGGCGTGTAGCGGACGCCGGCCGTCTGCACCCGCAGCGCCGGCCGCGCCTGGATGTTGCGATACCAGTCGGCGCGGTTGGCCCACGCCGCCGCGACCACGCTCTCGCGCGTGGCCGGGTCGTAGCGCACGACCTCCAGCATCGTCTGCCGGGCCCGCCCGGTCTTGCGCCCGCGGTGGGTGAGCAGCAGGAAGCGGTGCCCCAGCAGCCAGCCCAGCCGCAGCCGGTACAGCCAGATCGGCAGGCGCAGGGCCACGCGCAGCAACCCCGTCGGCCGCGCCCGAAACCTGCCCGCCACGCTGCCTCCCGCGGCAGTGCGCTCCGATCCCGCGGAGGCCGCCTGAGCCTGCACTACTCTGCTCACTCCGCAGAGGCCCAAAAGCCTGTGTCGGGGGCCAGGCGCGGCCAGCCCCCGACACGGCCGGGCAGCTAGCTGGCCGCCGCGGCCACCGGCCGGTTGGCGCGGGCGAGCGCCGCCTGGGCATTGCCGTCGAGGATTGCTTGCTTCTCGGCCTCGCTGAGGCGCGCCTCGGCGATCGCCCGCTGCGTCCACGCCATCCCGAAGCTCGTGCCGTCCGTGCCGCAGACGATCTTCTCCGCGCCGTACACCGCGACGGCCATCTCGATCGCGCGCGCGCCGAACGAGTTGCAGTCCACCAGCATGCGGGCGCGGCGGATCTGCTGCGACGGCAGCTCCTCCTCCGGGCGGTCCATCATGTAGCGGTGGTCCAGCCGCTCGATCTCGAACGGGATGTTGCCGCCCAGGTTGTGGCTGATGACGGTCACATTGGGGTACGGGCCCAGGAAGTCGGTCATGCAGAAGGTGATCATGTTCGACGAGAGCCGCGCCTGCATGTCCAGCGTGCCGCGCCGCGCGGTGCCGTTGTCGGACAGGTCCAGCCGGCGCGGCTCGGGGTCGTCGGCGATCGGGCCGTAGTGGACCAGGAACAGCGCCGCGCGCTTGTCACCCGCCTCGAAGATCGGCCGGAACCGCTCCGCGCGGCGCAGAGTCAGGAACCCATCGCCGGGCAGCACGGCGCCAACCATGCCCGGCAGCTCCATCGCCCGCTCGAACTCCTCGAGCATGGCGCCCATGTCCGCGCTCGGCAGCAGCGCAAACCCCGCGTAGCGGTCGGGGTAGGCGCTGCACGCCGCGGCGGTGGCGTCGTTGAACGTGCGGCACAGGGGCAGCGCGTCCTTCAGCGGCAGCGAGTCCACGCCGCCCACCGGGCTCAGCGACAGCACGCCGCGCGTGAAGCCGTTCGCGTCCATCTCCGCCACGCGCGACTCCGCCGTGTCGAACTTGCCGGTATCGACCGGGATCTTCGGCGGCTCGGTGCGCTCGCGCATCGCATCGTACAGCGCCTTGGGCATCCAGTGGGCGTGCATGTCGATCGGCATCGCGTCTCTCCCCTTCTCCTGTCGCCACCTACCGCCGTTCGGAACGCCACGTCGCCAGGCCGGGCGCCGGCCCCGCGCGTCGCGGCCCGGCCGGCGCCGAATGCTACTCCATGGGGCAAATACTGTCAACGTGAGCGCTGCCCGCCTCGCCGGACTGACCCCGCCCCGGCGGCCAGGCAATGACCCGGCCGCGGCGGCCGGGCGCTCGGCTGCCCGCACGAGTCGCCCCGCTCGCCGGTCAGCGCGGCGCCGTCACCCCCACCTGGGCGCAGAACTCGCGCACCGGACAGGTCGAGCAGCGCGGGTGCTGGGCCGTGCAAACGTGCTTGCCGAAGGGGATCAGCAGCCGATTGAGCTCTGTCCAGTACTGTGGCGGCAGCTTCGCTTCAAGCGCCGCCAGCGTCTGCTCCGGCGTCCGCGCCTGCACGTACCCCCAGCGATTGGTGACGCGGTGGACGTGTACATCAACCGCGATCCGCGGCCGGCCGCAGGCGATGGCGAGCACCAGGTTGGCGCACTTCGGGCCGACGCCGGCGAACCCGCGCAGCACCGCGTCGTCGCAGGGCAGCTCCCCCCCGTGCTCGTCGAGGATGCGGCGCGCGATCGTCCGGATCTGGGGCGCCTTCGCCTGGTGGTAGGTCGCCGGCCGAATCAGCGCGTCGATCTCCTCGGGCGCGAGCCGGCTCATCTCGGCCGGCGTGCGGGCGTGGCGGAACAGCTCGCGCGCCACCGGCTCGGTCACCTCGTCCCGTGTGCGGATCGAGATGATGCAGGCGACGAGCTGCTCGAACGGCGAGCGGTAGCCCTGGTCGGCCAGCGCGAACAGCGCCGGCAGCGGATAGGGCCGCACCGCCTCCCGGATGCGTCGCACGACCTCGTCAATGTCGAACGGCGCCTTGGCGCGCTCATAGCTCATAGCCGCGCGCCACCCAGTAATGCCAGTCCTCGATCGCCTGGCGCGTCTCGTCGTCCACCGCCACGCCCTCCACCTGTGCCAGCGGGATCGCAAGGGTGTCGCCGTCCCAGCGGGTCAGGACGAACATCCCGTGCTCGCATTCCTCCTCCGGCGCCATCCCGACGATCTCCACCTCATCGTCCACGTGGAGCGGCGACGTTGCGCGCCGGGCGGTACAGCGCGCCCGAAAGGGAAAGCCCAGGTGGTCCTGCAGGTAGTAGTACCAGCCCATGGCCTGCTCTTCCGGGCCGTAACAATCAACGACGATCTCCATCGTGATGCGCTCTTCCCGCTCGGCGTCCTCCGGCACTTGCGGCATCGCTCCTGCTCCTCGTCCCCTCGGCCCGCCGGGCCGGATCTTCGGCCGCTGCCAGACGCGCGCCGCTCTGAGGCATCATCCGGGCCAGGCAGGGAGCCGCGCCCAAAAGCTAGCGGCCAGCCTGCACACTTGATGCCACCACTCTACGCGGGAAGGCCCAGCGCCTGCCACGAGCACCCGCGCGCGCCGCCGGACGGGCTTTCACTCGGGCGCCCGCCTCCCGTTTGACGGGCGCCCGCCGTCCCGCTACAATGCGTGCGGCTGGCATAATATCAGACATTCGACATTTGGCAGGGCGCCGTCCTAGCGCCAGCCGTCTGGAGCATCGCTCGTATGTCCGGAGCGCCCGAGGCCGCCGCGCCGCCCGTCGGCTTCGCGTCGCTCCGCACCCCCCGCCTCTCGGACCAGGTCGTCGAGCGCATCCAGGCGGCCATTTTCGCGCGCCAGTGGAAGCCCGGCGACAAGCTGCCGCCCGAGAAGGAGCTGGCCGAGCAGTTCGGCACCAGCCGCGCCACCATCCGCGAGGCCATCCGCGTGCTCGAGCTAGCGGGCCTCCTCAAGACCCGGCCGGGCGCTGGCGGCGGCCCCTTCGTCGTCGAGCCGACGTACCAGCTCATCGGCAACAACCTGCGCTCCCTGCTGCGCATGAACAAGTTCGACCTCTCGGAGCTGTTCGACGTGCGGCTGGTCATCGAGCCCCACGTGGCCGAGCTAGCCGCCGTCCACGCGACCGACGAGGACCTACAGGCGCTCGCCGACAACCTGTGCGACGAGGATGCGCTGGTGCGCGCGGGCCAGGAGGCGAGCACCCGCCACACCCGCTTTCACTTCCTCCTGGCCCGCGCGTCCCAGAGCAACCTGCTGGCGATCCTGATCAGCGCCATCCTCGACCTGATGACGAGCTTCGACGCCCAGCACCCAACGACCGTCGCCACGTCCGCGCGCATGGTCGGCGACCACCGGCGCCTGCTGGACGCCCTGCGCGCCCGCGACCCGGAACGCGCGCGCCGCCTGATGCAGCAACACCTGGAGGCCACCCGCGAGCAGCTCGCATCGCTGCCGTCCATCGCCGGCGACGACGCCGAGCCAGCCCACACCTAGCCCGGCTGTCGTACCCGTCGAGCCGCCTTTACGGCGTAAGGTAGGGTGGGGGCGCGTGCCCCGCCGCCCGGCTATTGCTTGGGCATGAGGTAGGGCGGGGTCTCGTGCCCCGCCGCCCGGCGGCAACGCGGGCTCCACCACAGCGAAAACGGCCGTGGTGGGATCGGCCAGTCGGCCACTCCACGAAGAGTCGCGCCCGCGTGAAGACAGGACTATGGAGGAGGGGGAGCATGGTGCAGACCAGGGACGCGGCCGCCCCGGGGGCCGCCGTCGCGTTTGACTACGACAACCTGCTCGGCGCGATCCGGCGCCGCTTCACGGTCCACCAGTACCGGCCCGACCCGGTGCCCGACGAGATCATCGAGAAGGTGCTGGAGGCCGGCCGCTGGGCGCCCAGCGGCGCCAACTCCCAGCCCTGGGAGTTCATCGTCGTCAAGGACCGCGCGCTCATCGAGCAGCTCGGCGACGTCATCCACCGCGAGGCCATCTCGCTGCGCGCCGCCGACCCCAAGTTCAACTTCCCCAACTACGAGTACGTGCGCGGCATGTCCTGCATCATCGTCGTCATCGCCGACCCGCGCACCAAGCGCATCATCAACCATCCCCGCCCGCCCGAGAACAAGGAGAAGACGTTCCTGTTCAGCCTGGCCGCCTGCATCGAGCACATGCACCTGGCCGCCACCTGTTTCGGCCTCGGCTGCACCTGGCTCACCGTGCAGGAGACCGGCCCCTACGAGATGGAGATCCGCCAGCTCCTCGACATCCCCGATCCCTACCGCGTGGCCATCCTGACCCCCATCGGCCGGCCGTGGCGCTGGCCGCGCATCCCCGAGCGGCGCCGCCCGCTCGCCGAGCTGGTGCACCGCGACCGCTTCGACCGCGCGAAGCTCCGCGACGACGCCCAGCTTGAGGAGTTCCTGCGCACCAAGACGCTGCGCAAGGGCAAAGGCTCCTGGGACTTCGCCGCGGCGCAGGAGGGGCAGCCATGAAGCCGATCCTCCGCTTCTGCACGCTGCACACCTGGCCCGGGCTCACGCGCGCCACCATGGAGGAGCTGCGCCGCGCCCTGCGCCACGATCCCGACGTGCGCCTCGTGCGCATCCTGGGCGGCCCGGGCAGCGCCCGCCTGGTCTGCGTCGTGGACGCTTTCGACCCGGACGCGGTGCCGGCCTGGTTCGCGGCGCGCGGCTACCCGCTCGACACCGTGTTCCCGCTGGAGTACGAGGGCGACCACGGCTCGATCCACCAGGTGGCCATGTTCGCCTATGTGCCGCCCGGCGAGGAGCCGGCCGCCGCGCCGGTACCGGCCAGCTAACCCCCTCTCCCCCTGGGCGAGGGCAGCAAGCTAACACCCTCTCCCAGAGGGAGAGGGCCGGGGTGAGGGCACCAACCTAACATCCCTCTCCCCCTGGGAGAGGGCAGGGTGAGGGCAGCGTGATCATCGACTTTCACAGCCACTTCGTCCCCGAGGCCATCGTGCGGCGCAACCTGCCCGCCGGCGAGGGGCGCACGACGACCTACGTGCGCGGCGTGCCGGCCCAGACGATGCACACCCGCCTGGGCGACATGCCGGCGCGGCTGGCGGCGATGGACCTCGCCGGCATCGACGCCGCCGTGCTGAGCGCGCCGCTGCCGCACGCCGCGCTCGCCGACTGCCGCGAGATCAACGACGACCTGCACCGCCAGGCGCAGGCCCACCCCGGCCGCCTGCACCCGCTGGCCCACGTGCCGCCGCTCGGCGGCCCTGAGGCGCTGGCCGAGCTGGACCGCTGCACGCGCGAGCTGGGCTTTCGTGGCGTCCTGCTGTGGACCGACGTGGGCGGCGAGCCGCTCGACAGCCGCGCGCTCTGGCCGTTCTACGAGCGGGTGGCCGCGCTGGGGCTGTTCATCTTCATCCACCCCACGCTGCTGCCGCTCGGCGCTGAGTACATGGCCGAGCACGACCTGGCGCGCACGGTCGGGCGCGAGTTCGGACTGGTGCTGGCGCTCGCCCGGCTCGCCGTGGGCGGCGTGATGGACGCCTTCCCGACGCTGCGGATCTGCCTGTCGCACTGCGCCGGCGGCGCGCTGCCCCTCGTCGGCCGCCTGCGCGGCTACTTCGACCGCGACGAGATGGGCACCGCCGGCGATCCCAGGCAGGGCACGCGGCTGCAGCGGCCGCTGGAGGAGTACCTGCGGGCGCTCTACTACGACACCGGCGGCTTCTTCGGCGACCTGACGGCCGTGTACGCCTCGCTGCTCGTCGTGCCACCCAGCCAGGTCCTGTTCGGCACCGACTACCCCCAGGAGATCCGCACCGGCGAGGGCAAGCGCGCGATGGTCCGCGCCATCCAGGCCATGGACCTGCCGGCGGCCGACCGCGAGGCCATCCTGGGCGGCAACGCCGCGCGGCTGCTGGGGCTCTAGTGCTCTGTCCCGTCTGGCATGGTGGCTTGCCAGACGTCGCCGTGAACGGCGGGCCACAGGTCGGAGACTGCTGGCCCGGCCTTCAGGCCGGCGTCTTCGGCCAGCCATTCACCGGTGACAGAGCACAAGAGCGCATGGGCCGTGCCGCGCCGGGGCAGGTAGCGCGCTAAGCGCCGCTCGGCGCCGCCGGGCAAAGGAGCAATAGCAGATGGACCTCCAGCAGCTCATCATTGACGACCCTGAGGCCGGACTGTTCCGCGTCCACCGCTCGGCCATGACCTCGCCCGAGATCCTGGCGCTCGAGCGCGAGCGCATCTTCGACCGCTGCTGGCTCTACGTCGGCCACGAGTCGGAGATCCCCAACCCCGGCGACTTCCGCCGCCGCACCATCGCCGACCGCCCGATCATCTTCATTCGCGGCAGCGACGGCGTCGTCCGCACGCTGTTCAACACCTGCACCCACCGCGGGGCGCGCGTCTGTCGCCAGGACGAGGGCAACGCCAGGACCTTCCAGTGCTTCTACCACGCCTGGACGTTCGACAACCGCGGGCAGCTCATCGGCGTGCCCGGCGAGGACGCCTACGGCTCGGGCTGGTCCCGCGCGGAGCGGGCGTTGCGCGCCGCGCCGCGGACCGAGAGCTACCGTGGCTTCTACTTCGTGAGCTTCAGCCCCGACGGCGAAGACCTCGCCACCTACCTCGACGGCGCGAAAGAGTACCTCGACCTCGTCGTGGACCAGGCCGAAACCGGCATGCGTATCATCCCCGGCGAGAACAAATACGCCATCCGCGCCAACTGGAAGCTGCTCTCCGAGAACAGCTTCGACGCCTACCACGTCCTGTCGCTCCACCAGACCTACTACGCCTTCCTCGCCAGCCTGGGGATCGACGTCACGAGCGCGCGCGGCTGGACGGCCGCCGACGCGCAAGCCTACGACCTGGGCCACGGCCACGCCGTCACCGACACGCCCGCCCGCATGCCGCGGCCGGTGGCGCTCTGGCACCCCTGCTTCGGCGAGCAGGCCCGCGATGAGATCGAGCGCCTGCGCGCGCGGCTCGTCGCGCGCCACGGCGAGGAGCGCGCCTACCGCATGGCCGAGACCGTCCGCAACATGTTCATCTACCCGAACCTGTTCCTCATCGACGGCCCGGCCGTCACCCTCCGCGTCTACTGGCCCACGGCGCCCGACGCCATGGAGGTCCACGCCTGGGCGCTCGGGCCGGCCGAGGAGGAGCCGGCGCTGCTCGCCAACCGCCTCGTGGCCTATCAGCTCTTTCTCGGCCCCGGCGGCTTCGGCACCCCGGACGACGTCGAGGTGCTGGAGGCCTGCCAGGAGGGATTCGCGGCGCGGGCCGTCGAGTGGTCCGACGTGTCGCGCGGCATGCAGCGGGAAGGCCCGCGCTTGTTCACCGACGAGCTGCACCTGCGCGCCTTCTGGCGCGAGTGGCACGCCCACATCCAGGGGCTGCCGCACGGCGACCACCGCGAGGGCCGCAAGCAGCCGACGTCGCCCGCTTCGGCGCGCGTATAGGGAGAGGAACGATGACCGCCAACGGCTCTGCCGAGCGCCCCGCCTCCGCCGCGATCAGCCGCGAGGAGGTCGAGGACTTCCTGTATGCCGAGGCCGCCCTGCTGGATGCCTGGCAGCTCGACGAGTGGCTGACGCTCTTCACCGACGACGCCCGCTACGTCGTGCCCTCGACCGACCTGCCCAACGCCGACCCGTCCACCACTCTCAGCCTGATCGACGACGACATGGTCCGCCTGCGGGGGCGCGTCGCGCGCCTGAACAGCCGCCACGCCTACCGCGAGTTCCCCTGGTCGCGCACGCGGCGGCTCATCAGCAACGTCCGCATCACGGCGGCCGACGGCGACGACGTGACCGTCACGGCGGCGTTCCTCGTCTACCGCATCCGCAACGGCCAGGTGGACCCCTACATGGGCCAGTACACCTACCGCCTGACGCGCGTGGACGGCGCGCTGAAGATTCGCTCGCGCCGCGCCACCCTCGACCTCGACGTCCTCGCGCCCCACGGCACCGTCAGTATCATCCTCTGACGCGGCCCCCGCCGCCCGCGCGAGCGACTCGCGGCCCTACACCCCGGCCGGCGCGGCGGGCACGGGGGCGCCGCCGCGGGCGTCGGCCAGCGCGTCCACCAGGTCGCGCAGCGGGTCCATCCAGGCCGTGCCCGGCCCGCGTGGCAGGCGGAGCTGGTTCGAGCCCACCGTGATCGGGATCTGCAGCCGCCGCGCCAGCTCCGCCGCCCGCGCCGGCGGCGGCCCGCCGAAGCGCAGCGTGATCCGCAGGTCGTCCGCGTCGATCTCGCGCACGCCGGCCTCCGTCGCCGCCAGCCGCAAGCGCACGAGGTACACCAGATGGTGCGCCGCCTCGGGCAGCGGGCCGTAGCGGTCCTCCAGCTCGTCCATGAAGGCGCCGAGGTCGGCGTAGCTCCAGATGCCGGCGAGGCGCTGGTAGAGGCGCAGCCGCTGCGCCTCGTCGGCCACGTAGTCCGCCGGCAGGTACGCCGCCAGCGGCAGCGTCAGCTTCGCGGGCGGGCCCGTGGGCTGGGCCGGCGCCAGCGTCCCCAGGCCCTCGGCCAGGCGGTCCGTGCCATCCAGCGCCGCCGGCCGGCCGTCGCCCCCCGTCCGCAGCGCCCGCAGGCTGTCCACCGCCTCGCCCAGCAGGCGGCAGTACAGGTCGAAGCCCACCGCGCTGATGTGCCCGTGCTGCTCCGCGCCCAGCAGGTTGCCCGCGCCGCGCAGCTCCAGGTCCTTCATGGCGATGCGGAAGCCCGCCCCCAGCTCCGTCGCCTCGGCGATCGTCCGCAGCCGCGCCTCCGCCATCTCCGTCAGCGCCCCGTCGCGCGTGTACAGGAAGTAGGCGTAGGCCCGGTTCGCGCCGCGGCCCACGCGCCCACGGAGCTGGTAGAGCTGCGCCAGGCCGAAGCGCTGCGCCTGGTGGACGATGATCGTGTTCACGTTCGGGATGTCCAGCCCCGACTCGATGATCGTGCTGCACACCAGCACGTCGTACTCGCCGTCGGCGAACGCCAGCATGACGCGCTCCAGCTCGTCCTCCGGCATCTGGCCGTGGCCCACGGCGATGCGCGCCTCGGGCACCAGCCGCGCGAGCTGGCTCGCCATCGCGCTGATCGTGTGCACGCGGTTGTGGACGAAGTACACCTGGCCGCCGCGCTCCAGCTCGCGCAGGATCGCGTCGCGCACCAGCCCGTCATCGTACTGGCTGACGAACGTGCGGATCGGCAGCCGGTCCTCGGGCGGCGTCTGCATGCTGCTCATGTCGCGCACGCCCGCCACCGCCATGTGCAGCGTGCGCGGGATCGGCGTGGCCGACAGCGTCAGCACGTCCACCTCGCTGCGCAGCCGCTTCAGCCGCTCCTTGTGCGCCACGCCGAAACGCTGCTCCTCGTCGATGATCACCAGCCCGAGGTCCTTGAAGCTCACGTCCTTCTGCAGCAGGCGGTGCGTGCCGATGACGATGTCCACCTTCCCCTCGGCCAGCGCCGCCAGCACCTCCCGCTGCTCGCGCTCCGAGCGGAACCGCGACAGCACCTCCACCCGCACCGGGAAGGCGCCCAGCCGCGTCGTGAAGGTCGTGTAGTGCTGCTGCGCCAGCACCGTCGTCGGCACCAGGATCGCCACCTGCTTGCCGTCCATCACGGCCTTGAACGCCGCGCGCAGCGCCACCTCGGTCTTCCCGTAGCCCACGTCGCCCACCAGCAGGCGGTCCATCGGCCGCGGCTGCTCCATGTCGTGCTTCACCTCGGCCAGCGCCGTGAGCTGGTCGGGCGTCTCGACGTACGGGAACGCGCCCTCCAGCTCGGCCTGCCACGGCGAATCGGGCGCAAACGCGTGCCCCGGCTGCACCTCGCGCGCCGCATAGATCTCCAGCAGCTCGTGGGCGATCTCGCGCACGGCGCGGCGCGCCCGTTGCTTCGCTCGCGTCCACTCGCCCGAGCTGAGCCGCGTCAGGTGGGGCGGCTCGGCGCCCGCGCCGACGTAGCGGCTCACGCGGTTGCTCTGCTCCATCGGCACGTACAGGTGGTCGCCCCCGCCGTACTCCAGCAGCAGGTACTCGCGCGTGCCCTCGGCGGGCGGTTGACCTACCCCCCCCGGCCCCCCTTCCCTGGGAGGGAAGGGGGGAGCCGGGGGCTGGCTGCGCCGGTCCTCTCCCCCTTCCCTGCTAGGGAGGGGGGCCGGGGGGGTAGGTTGCCCCAGCGTGACCAGCCCGCGGTAGCGGGCGATGCCGTGGTCCAGGTGCACCACGTACTCGCCCGGCACGAAGTCGCTCAGGAACGTCTCGCGCGCCGTCGGCCGCCGCGTGCGGATGACGCGGTGCGCCTTCGACCAGCCGAAGACCTCGTGGTCGCTGTACAGCGTCAGCCCGAGCACCTCGCTGCGCCACCCCTCCTGCAGCGCCCCGTGCAAGACGACCAGGCCGGGGCCGGGACCTACCCCCCCGGCCCCCCCCTCCCGATGCGGGAAGGGGGGAACAAGCTCGCCGGCCCCATCCGCTCCCCCTTCCCTGCTAGGGAGGGGGGCTGGGGGGGTGGACCCGCTCGCTCCCCCCTTCCTTGGTAGGGAAGGGGGGCCGGGGGGGTTAGGTCCCTCCCCCGCCACCAGCAGCTCGCGCAGGCGCGCGTCCTGCTGGCTCACCACGACGACCTGCTGGCGCGTGGCCTCGGCCAGGCAGGCGTCGAGGAACTGCCGCAGGCGGCCGCCGTAGCTGGGCGCGTGCTCGAACGGGCCAGGCTCGGCCGGGTCCAGGACCAGCTCCACGCGCGGGCGGTCGGCATCGGCCCCTGCCGCCCGCGCGAAGCGCCGCGCCACGTCCTCCCAGGCCGGGAAGGCCGGCCACAGCCCATTCGGCGCCTCGCCGCGCGCCACCAGGTCCACGTGGACCTCCGCCGCCTGCGTGGCCAGCGCCGCGGCCGTCTCGCCCAGGCTGGCCGGCTCGTCGAGCAGCAGCAGCGCGTCAGCCGGCAGGTAGTCGAGCAGCGTCGCCGTGCCCAGGTAGGCGCGGTACTCTTCGAGCAGCGGGAAGGTCTCGCCGGCCAGCAGGTGGTCGCGCTCGCGCGCGAACGCCGTCGCCACGTCCTCGCGCAGGTCGTCCAGGTCGAGCGCGAGCAGCGCGTCGGCCGCCTCCGGCGCGAGCGGCGGCAGCACCTCGTGCGCGGGCGCGAGCCGCAGCGCCGCCACCGCCGTCCCCGAGCGCTGCGTAATCGGGTCGAGCGCACGCAGCGAGTCCACCTCGTCGCCGAAGAAGTCGAGGCGCACCGCCCGCGCCGTCGCCTCGCCCCCGGCCGCTCCCGCCGCCGTCTCCTCGGCCTCGTTCGCGGCCCCCGCCGGGAAGATGTCCACGATCCCGCCGCGCTGGGCGAACTCGCCCGGGCTCTCCACCAGCGGCACGCGCCGGTAGCCCAGCGCCACCAGCGTCTCCAGCAGCCGGTCGAGCCGCACCCGCGTCCCCACCTGCACGTCGAGCGTGCGCGCGCGCAGCGCCTCCGGCGGCATCAGCCGGTCGAGCAGCGCCCGCACGCTCGTGACGACAAGCGGTGATTCTCCCGCTCCCGCCAGCAGCGCCAGCACGGCGCGGCGCGCGGCGGCCGTCTCGGGGTCCACGGGCAGGCGCTCATAGGGAAACGCCTCGATCTCGGGGAACAACACCGCGCTCGCCGGCTCGGGCAGCCAGGCGCGCAGCTCCTCCACGAGCTGCCGCGCGCGGCCCGGGCGAGCCGTCACCAGCAGTGTCGTCCCGCCGTGGGCAACGTGCAGCGCGGCCGCGAGCGCCGGCCGCGCCGCGTCGATGGCGCGCGCCTGCGGGGCGCCGCCGCGCCGCAGCGCCTCCAGCAGCGTCCGCACGTAGGCGCTGTCGCGCACGCGGGGCAGGAATGGGCTCAATAGACTTTCGGGCATCAGCTCTCAGCAGTGCGTCGTCGGGTATTGGCGGCCGGCAGCCAGCGGCCGGGCATCTGCGCCGCGGCGCCGCTAGCCGGCCGGCGCCTCGGCCTCGCTCGGGCGCGGCTCCGAGCCGGCCGCCGGCGCGGCCGGCTCCCCAACCGAGTCCAAACGGGCCTTCGGCGGCCGGGAGGCCGCCGCGGCCCCGCCAGCACGGGCCGCCGGTGGCTCGGCCGGCTCCGCCTTCCCACCGGGCGCGGGGCCGCTCGTCCGGTTGAACCGGTTCATCGCGGCCTCGATGCCGTCGCGCAGGATGCACTCCAGCGCGGCCACCGCAGCGTCCAGCATCTGCTCCACGATGGGCCGCTCGTCGGGCGTGAAGGGGCTCAGCACGTGGTCAATCGTGTCGTCGCCGCCGGGCGGGCGGCCGACGCCCAGGCGCACCCGCGCGAACTCCTGCGTGCCGAGCGCCGCGATGATGTCGCGCATGCCGTTGTGGCCGCCGTGGCTGCCCTCTTTGCGGATCCGCAGCCGCCCGAGCGGCAGGTCCATCTCGTCGTAGACGACGATCAGGTGGGCGGGGCCGCGCGTATAGCGGCGGACCAGCGCGCGCACCGGCCCGCCCGACCGGTTCATGAACGCCTGCGGCTTCGCCAGCGCCAGCGGCTCCCCGTCGAAACTGCCCGTCGCCACCAGCGCGTTCGCCTCGCGCTGGCCGAAGCGGAAGCCGTGCCGCTCGGCGAAGCGGTCCACCACCATGAAGCCGACGTTGTGGCGGTGGCGCGCGTAGCCCGGCCCCGGGTTGCCCAGCCCCACGATCAGCCACCCCGCCTGCCCAGCAGCGCTAGGGGCTGGCCTCTCGACCAGCCCCCGCAGGGACTCCTTGACGCGGCGAAACGCACACACCCGCAGCGCGACTCCAGCCCTGATCGGACACACTCTAGTATTGTACCAAGCCGCGGCCCTCGCTCCCGCGCGCCATCAGTAGCCACCGCTCTTCGCGCACCTGGCGCGCCTGCCCTACTCGCTAGGTGAGGCGAGCTGAGCAGCAAGTGTTCTCGTCCGCCGGCCAACACAGACGCATCGCCGCGCCTACTCGACCGCGCCTGGCTCGTATCGCGCACGGCGCCGAAGCGCCCGCCTAACGGCTCAGGCGCAGTAGCGCAAACAGCGCGTCGAGCCGCCAGACGAAACCCGGGAGCGCCTCGGCAAAGTCGATCGCGGCCGTCTCGCCCAGAGTACGAGCGGCACGGCCCGGCCGGAAATCGCGGGCGCGGCAGCGGCGCGGGTCGATCAGGAGCGCGATCCGCACACCCTGGCCGACGTACCACTGGCACTAACGCGCCAGCTCCGCCACGCTCTGGCTAAGTAGCGGCTGGTAAGTTCGTGCAGCGACCGCGGCGCTGCGCTGTTGGCTGCGGGGCTTGGTCCCCGCCGGCCGGGCACGAACTTACATGCTCATACTTAGTGGGCGCGGGTGGCGCCGGAGTAGCGGCTGGCCCAGTAGGCCGAGGAGAGCGAGGTGATGGTGACGCCGGTGCTCTCGTCGGAGGCGTGGATGAACTTGCCGCCGCCGATGTAGATGCCGTTGTGCGAGAGGCCCGGCATGTAGGTGTTCGAGAAGAACACGATGTCGCCGGGTTCGAGCTGGTTCATCGGGATGTGCGGCCCGGCGCTGTACTGGCCGAACATGCCGCGCGAGAGCGGGATGCCCTGCTGGCGATGCAGGTAGTAGACGAAGCCACTGCAGTCGAAGCCGGCCGGCGTGGTGCCGCCGAAGACGTAGCGGTAGCCGAGATACTGCATCGCGAGCGCGACGAGGGCGCCGCCCTTGCCGCTGCCCGCTGCCACCGGCGGGGAGGGCGGCTCGGGACGGCGGGCCGCGGGTGCGGCGACGGCGGCCGCGGACGCGCCGGTGGTCGTGCTGGCGAGGCGGTAACCGTTCGGCCCGCCCGGCCCTGCGGCGGAGGCCAGCGCGCCCGTGCCCGGCGCGGGCGCCTGGGCGGGCGGCGGGGGCGGCGCGGGCGGCTGTGGCCGCTGCGGCTCGGCGCCGGGGATGACCAGCCGCTGGCCCACAGTGAGGCTATCGGCGCTGTCGAGGCCGTTGTAGTCGACGATCGGCCCGAGGTCCACGCGGAAGCGCTGGGCGATCTCGGAGAGCGTGTCGTCGGGCTGCACGCGGTAGAGGACGCCGGTGGTCGGCGGGATGACCAGCTCCTGGCCGACGCGCAGCGCGTCGCTGTCGAGCAGCCCGTTCGCGGCGATGATCGTGAGCGGCGTCACGCCGTAGCGCTCGGCCAGACCGGTGATCGTGTCGCCGGCCTCGACGGTGTAGTCGACGGGCGTGGTGGAGCGGCGCTTGCTGGCGGCGAGCGCCGCGGCCGTGGCGCGCTCGGACTCGGCGCGGATCTCGTCCCAGGTCTTCGCCGGCGCCGCGGCGACCTGCTGCGCCTCGTTCACCCGCTCCTCGTCGTCCGTCACCAGGACCGTCTTGTCGGCCACCTCCAGGAGTGACGCGCCGCGCCGCGCGTCCGGCGGCACGTTCGCGCCCTCGACGATGGCGCGTCCGACCAGGCCGAGCGAGGCGACCGCCTGGGTCACGCGGGGGCGCCCGTCGGGCACCATGAGCTGGGCGACGTGGAGCGGGCGATCGGGGTCACTCACGCCGTTGTAGGCAGCCACGGCGTCGGGGTCGGCGCCGTAGTAGAGGGCCACCTGGCGGGCCGTCTCGCCCGACGCCAGGTAGTGCAGCACGCCGTCGGTGGGCAGGATGAGGAGCTCCTGGCCCACGACGATCGGGTCGAGGTCGCCCAGGCCGTTCGCCCAGCGCAGCGTGTCGACGGTCAGGCCGTATTGCTCGGCGACGTCCTGCAAGCTCTCGCCCTCGGCCACCGTGTGGTAGCGCACGGCGGGCCGCGCGGCCTCGCCCGCCAGCCCGGCCAGCACGCCCGGGCCGGGCGCCCTGGCGAGATCGAGCCCTGGGGCCGCGTGGAAGGTGAAGGGGAGAATACTGAACGCCGCGAGGATGATGGCGAGGTGGTGTCGCCAGCGGGGAGTGTAGAGTTGGCGCAGCCACCGCGTCGGCGAGCCATCTGCTCCCACCCGGGCAGTGCGGGGCTGGAAGGCGTCGGGGCTCAGCCGACGGTTCGGGTTGCCTTCGCTCATTACGCCTCCGTGACGCCGTACCCTGCGGATCGCAGAGCCGGCGCCATCTTAGCGTGCGCAAGGGCCCCGGGTCAAGTCCTCGTCACAAATCCGCGCCGGCGTCTGCCTATTTTGAAGGAAACGAGCAGCCAAAATATGTAACGCCGGCGGTGGGGCCAATGCGGCCGGCTCCTCACCGGCCGCTCCACTCGCACTCGGGTTTGGTTAACCAAACGATCCATCACAATAGGCCATTTGGCGGATGGTACAGGCCCGGCTATCGGTCATAATTCCAGGCGCAGTCCGCGGAATGAACGGACGCGACGATCGAAAGGGGGAAAGAATGAACCGCTCTCGCGCCCGCTACGGGGGTGCCGCGGCGCTCTTGGCGCTCGGCCTAGCGCTAGCCAGCCCCGCGGTCCCAGAACAGGCAGTCGCCCACGCGGCCGCTCCCGAGCTGAAAATCGGCACCTGTCACGCGACCGGCTCGGCGACCAATCCGTACGTGTTTATCGAGGTGGATCAGAGCGCGGTGCCCGCGCACCTGGCGCACCAGGGCAACCGCGACGTCGTGTACGGTCCTATCACACGCGGCCCCGTGGACCGTGCCGCCGGCCAGGCGTTCTGCCAGTCGCTATCCGGCGGCGGGCAGGAATAGACCAACGACGCCCATGCTGGCAGGGCTACCCGGCCGCGTGATCGCCGGGTCTCTCTGGCCGTGAGCTATACTCCGGGCGAGGGAGGCCCGGCATTGGGATGGGCAGCAGTGTTCCTGGCCGCGCTGGCGCTGGCTGCGCTCCTCGCCTGTGGCACGCCGGCGCAGACCACCGCGCCGAGCCCTACGCCTGAGAGTCCTGCCACCCTCGACCCCACGGCGCGGGCCATCCGTGAGGCGCGCACCGCGGCCGCGCTCGCGGTGGCCGCGACCCGCACGGCGGTGGCCGCGGAGCCGACATTCACGCCTCGTACCTATCCCACGCTCGACCCAAACGTCGGTACTCGCACCCCGATTCCGCAGTAGAGACACAGGAGAACGCCTGGAGGTGGCCAGCACGCTCCCAGGCGTTCTCCTGTACCCTTCGCGCCCGATGCCCTGGTAGGGGCGTTCGCTCGCTAGCTGGTGATTCGTCCCACGGCGATCCGCTCCAGAATCTGCCGGTAAGCCGTGGTGAGGTTGGCGCCGTCGCTCTTGCGCCAGGGGAAGTAGTGATCGCACGTACCGCTGCTGGATGACGAAATAGCGATGAGGTAGTTGTCGGTATCGGTCCGTGGGCCCGCCGCGGCGAGGGTTGGGACGGGATCACCGACGTTGGCTGGCTGGCATTGCGGGTAGAGGGACCCAAGGCTGTCGTCCACGAGATTGTTGCCGCAGGTCTGGGTCCCATCGTCTGACCAGAACATCACGACGAAGATCTCGATTCCGAGGAATGGATCGGGGTTGTTCTTAAGCTCGCTTGCCAGGGCGATCGCGCGGTTCTGCGCCTGCGTCGGCGAGAACGGCGTCGAGATGGGGCACACTACGCCATCCGTCTCCAGGATCAGCACGCGCCGAAACGTCGGTTGACTGGGCGTTGCAAACAGCCGCGAGCGCGTCGAGTTCAGCTCGCGGGCGGCCGTGGCCAGGGCTGCCGTGTGTGATGTGCCGGCGGCGTCAGTGCTCCGGTAAGGATACATTCGCGTGGGAAGAGGCGCCGTTGGTGGACCGTTCGTTGGCGTGCCCACACTCAGGTCGGCACCCGTGCGCAGGTTAGCTCCGTGTGATCCAACAGCAGTATGCGCCGAAGTCGAACTCTTGCCCAACTGATAGAGCGTGCAGGCAGCAGGATAGAATGGGCTCCAGAAGCCGGGATCCCCACCGGCACAGGCATTTGTTGGCGAGGGGGGCGCGGGGTCAGGCGGACGGTCGACGCCGACCGTGCCGAACGACGGCAAGCTAAAAACGCCTCCTGTGTAGAGCTGCGGCGCCGTCCCAGGGTCGCACCAGCCGTTGGCAGCAGTAGTCTGCCACTTGCTGTACGCATACCACTTCGTGTTGTCAGTCGGTGAGCCGCGGGTAGTGTTCCAGCCACCAGTAGACGTGTTCGATGCCGTAGTGCGCATGCAGCGCTCGCCCACGAAGCGGCCAATGCCGACCTGGGGACCGTTGGCGTCATTCGGATCGAGGCCAAGCATGTCCACAAAGTTGTTCAGCGCGTCGCCCAGATTGCTGATATCGGTGGGGTTCATACTGCTGGTCACGTCGTTGGCGGCATAGATATCCGCCTTCAGTTCCGCGTTCGCGGTGCCTTCGCCCTTGGCGGTCAACTGGGAGATGCCGATGAACTTGATGAGCATCGTCGGCCGGTTGCGCCGGGCCAGGATATGGAACTGCCGCACGGCCGGCGAGTCCGTGGTGAGCGACCCGTTGGGAGATGTGAAGGCGCTCGAGGGATAGCCATACAGCGTGAGGTAGTTCTGGGCGGTTGTCTGCGCCCGCGTCAGCGCATTCGGGTCGCCGCTGTAGGCGACGAGCGTCCGCGCGCCGGCAATGGCCGCGGAGTCTACCGCCGTCTGTAAATGCTGCTGCTCGACGATGTACATTCCCATGTCGGCCGACATGCCGACCCCAGCCGTCATAGCGATGAAGGCGAGCGCGAACAGGACCATCATCTGGCCGCGCTGGCGACGCGGGCGGATCGCGCCAAACCGATCGAAGACACGCTGCGCTAATACACGTAGCACGCTCATCATACCTTCCCTAATACTGCATCACCTCGGTGGCCGAGACGGTCACGTTCGCCGGGATGACCCAGCCCAGCCAGCCGCGCAGCCCCCCGGGCATAAAGACGACGTTCGACCAGTCGTACACCACTGTTAACGTCAGCGGGGTATTGGCGCTGCGGATACCCGACGTGTAGCAATCCGTAGTGCCCGTACACGCGGGGCTCCACGTGCGAGACACGAAGTTAGCCGACCGGAGGATGGGCGGCAGATTGCAGTCCATGTAATTCCGGCTGTACGTCTCGAAATCGGTAGGCCCGCCGGGACTTGGCCCATTAGCCCAGCGGGGACGCGGATAGTTGATCCTCGTGTTGTCAGTGGCACAGGGGGTTGTCGAGGTGTAAGGGGCCGCCTGGCTCGAGACTGCCATCCAGCGCGCGGTGTCCTGGGTGAGCCCTTGCAGGCTGATCCAGACCATCGCGAGCGCCGCTAACTGGATTACCCCCATCATCAGGAAGAGGAACACGGGCAGCATAAGCGCCAGCTCGACGAGTGCCTGCCCGCGACGGCGCCCAGCCGACCACCTGACGATCATCGGCCTTACTCCATCACCGCCGAGGCGGTGTAACTGGGTAAGGTGTTCATTACATTAACTCCGAAAAAGGTGGTAGGAATAAACATCAAGTTCGATGGGTTATATTGCAGCGTCACTGTGATCGCGCCGCCACGAGTGCGGTTGGCCGGCGCGGTGGGCTGGGTGGCGGGTGGAGCGGGGAAGGAATAGGGTGTTGTGGTGTAACAGGGTGTAAACCCGTTGGTGTTCGCCGGCGAAATGTAGTTCGGCGCGGCGGGCACAACCACGTTCGCCGCTCTGAGCAAGGGGAACGAGTTCACCATCTGAGCCCGATAGGTATCGTGGCAGCTATCGCGGAAGTACCAGCGCTCGGGCGTGCCGGTGGCTATCCAACGCGCCATGGAGTTGGTCACCCACATGATGCCGATCTGCGCGGTAAGGAGTATGCTGATCTGCAGAGTGACGGCCAGGATCGTCACGAAGATCGGCAGCGCGAGCGCGAACTCGACCATCCCCTGAGCCTGCTCGCGGCGAGCGAGCAGGCGCGCCGGCTGGCGGCGGAGCAACGCAACGCGCGGGGCCATCACGGGATCCTCCCGGGCAGCGAGCGCCCCGGTGGGCGCCTCGGTACTCTTATTGTCGGTTGAAGCGTACCAGGCCGCGAGGAACTGTCCGACCACTTGAGACGATACAGGAACCACGACCCAGCCGCGCGGCGCCGTCGCGCCCTCTCCCGGGAGCCAACTGGGCGGGGCGCCGCGCGCCGCTCCGTCATCTAAAAGGTTAGCAGTTTTGGGATTTACTGTACGTTTATCTCGATGTAGCGGCGCGGCCAGCGGCGACTCTTAACTGACTCGTAACGCGACGCGCCTGCTGCCGGGGCCTGACCGCATCGCGCTGCGCCGCGGTACTGTGAAGTGCGCGGGCGCGTCGTCGGCCAGCAGGCGGGTCTCGGCCGCCGCGCTCCCCCTGGCCCCTGGCCGAAGTTATGGCCGCCCACCGTCGTCCACCGCGCGGGGGCGCCCCTGCCGCCGTGCCGCGTCACTGCACGCGCGCCTGGGCCGAGGCGGCGAGCTGCAGGGCGGCGTTCTGGCCGATGAAGCCCCCGGCGCCGGGCACGAACGCGAAGCGGTGCCGCACCGTGACCTCGATCACGTCGCCGGGCGCCGCGGTGCTGCTGCAGGCCGCCGCGCCCGCGGGGTGGCGACAGACGCACACCGCCTCGGCGGCCGTGCAGGCGCTCGGCGGCGTGCTCGCGGTCACACTGGCGTAGCGGCCGGTGAACAGGCTCGCGCTGCGGTTGACCGCGTCGAGGACGTCCGCGTCCGTGGCGCCCGCGGCGGCGCCGGCGCTGGCCGCTTCGCGGGCGGCGCTGCCGAGCGCGAGCCAGTTCGCCGTGAGCACGCCGCCCGCGAAGACCAGCAGCGCGAGCGCCAGCACGAGCAGGACCAGCAGGGCGAAGTCCGCGAACCCCTGGCCCTCCGCGCCCGCCGTTCCCTCGTGGGCAGCCCTGGCGCGTCGGCGCGCGGCGATCACGGCTCAGCGCGCGCCGTCGCTGGGCTGGCGCTGCCGCGCGGCAGCCGCGACGAGCGCTGCCAGGTCCTCGGCGGTGAAGACGCGGTGGTAGCCCGCCGCGCCCTCGACGAGAATGGCGCGGGGCATCACCGCCAGCTCGTAGGACTGCTCCGGCTGCGCGTCCAACTCCAAGCCGACCGCGCGCAGGCGTGCCTCGTGCCGCAGCGCCGCGACCGGGCCCGCGGGCACCTGGCCGCGCAGGGCGGTGTAGGCGGCGATCTCCTGGCGCAGCTCCACGGCATCCAGGGCGACCAGGTTCTGGTCGCCGAAGGTCTGCACGCGCACGGCGTCGGGCGTCACCGCGAGGTAGGCGCCGCGCGCGTCGGAGGTGTCGAGGAGCGCGCCGAGCGTGCGCAGGATCTCGGCAAGCGATGGCTGTGGGATCACGTCGGCGCCCGTGAGGCCTCGCTGCCAGGCGCGCTGCAGCACGCGCGCGGCGTCGGCGACCCCGGGGCGCGTGTCGGCCGCGCAGCGCGCCAGCAGGTCCGCGAACAGCTCGGGCGAGGGCGCCAGCTCGATGAAGTAGGCGAGCAGCATGGGCAGATCGCCCACGTTCGTGCCCGGCGCCGCGCGCTCGTGCAGCGCCGTGAGCACGCGGCGGCACCACGCCTGCGGCGTCAGCGGGGGCGGCTGGGCGCTGTCCACGGGATCTCCCAGGGCGAACGGTGTTAGCCCCATGATACCCCAACTCGCGGCTGCGCCTTGAGCGGTCGGGGCATTCCGTCGTAGCATCATCCGCGCAAGGCGATCGTGCCTTCGCCACGGTTCGCGACGAGCAGTCTAGGAAGGAGGTCCGAGGATGAGGCGCCTGCTGATGAACTCGCGCTCCCGGCTTGCCCTGGGTGCGCTGCTGGCCACCGCCGTCGTGCTGCTCGGGCCGGCCCGCGCCGCGAGCGCCCACGAGCTGGAGGCGCAGGCCGCGGTGCGTGCGCAGACGGCGCCCGCCGGCCAGGTAAGTCCCCTCCTCGGCAACCTGGGCAGCCACCACCACACGATCACCACGTCGTCTGAGCTGGCGCAGCGCTACTTCGACGAGGGCTTGAACCTGGTCTTCGGCTTCAACCACGCCGAGGCCATCCGCTCGTTCCGCGACGCGCTCACGCTCGACCCGTCCTGCGCCATGTGCGCCTGGGGCGTGGCGCTGGCGCTCGGGCCGCACATCAACGCGCCGACGATGGACCCGCCGGCCCAGGCCGCGGCCTGGGAGGCGCTGCAGCGCGCCGTCGCGCTGGCGCCCGCCGCCCCGCCGGCCGAGCAGGCGTACATCCAGGCGCTCACGGCCCGCTACGCGCCCACGCCGGTGGCCGACCGCGGCCCGCTCGACCTGGCCTACGCCGACGCCATGCGCCAGGTGGCCCGCCAGTACCCCGACGACCTCGATGCGGCGACGCTGTTCGCCGAGGCGCTGATGGACCTCATGCCGTGGGCGTACTGGACGGCGGACGGCCAGCCCACGCAGTACACGGACGAGATCGTGGCCACGCTCGAGCGCGTGCTGGCGCGCAACCCGAACCACCCCGGCGCCAACCACTACTACATCCACGCCGTCGAGGCGTCGCAGACGCCTGAGCGCGCCGTCCCCAGCGCCGAGCGGCTGGAGACGCTGGTGCCCGGCGCCGGGCACCTCGTCCACATGCCCGCGCACATCTACTGGCGGGTGGGCCGCTACCTGGACGCCGTGCGCGTGAACGAGGACGCCATCCGCAGCGACGAGAGCTACTTCCGCGTCGGCGGTGCGCCGGACCTGCCGACCCACGCGCTGTACGTGTTCGGCTACTACCCGCACAACATCCACTTCATCTTCGCGGGCGCGCAGATGTCGGGGCAGAGCGCGCTGGCGATCGACGCGGCGCGCAAGCTGATCGCCAACGTGCCCGACGAGGTGGTGCTGCAGGTGCCGCCGCTGGAGGACTTCCGCCCCATGCCGCTGTTCGCGCTGGTGCGCTTCGGCCGCTGGGACGAGGTGCTGCAGGAGCCCGCGCCGCCGCCGGAGCTGCAGTACGCGACCGCCATCTGGCACTGGGCGCGCGGCCTCGCCTACCTGCGCCAGGGGCAGCTCGACCAGGCGGACGCCGAGGCAGCGGCGCTCATCGCCATCGCCGGCTCGCCGGCCATGCGGGCCGCGCCGCTCATGTCGCACACCACGGCCGGCACGCTGCTGCAGATCGCGTCGAGCGTGCTCCAGGGCGAGCTGGCGGGCGCGCGCGGCCAGACCGACCAGCAGATCGCCGACCTGGAGCGCGCGGTGGCGATCCAGGACCGGCTGGACTACATCGAGCCGCCGGCCTGGTTCTACCCCGTGCGCCAGAGCCTCGGCGCGGCGCTGCTCCAGGCCGGCCGCGCCGCCGACGCGGAGGCGGTCTACCGCGAGGACCTGCGCCAGTACCGAAACAATGGCTGGTCGCTGTTCGGCCTGGCGCAGAGTTTGCGCGCGCAGGGCCGCACCGCGGAGGCCGACGCCGTGCAGCAGCAGTTCCAGGACGCCTGGCAGCGCGCCGACGTGACGCTCACCAGCTCGCGGTTCTAGCCCGATCTGCCATCGCCGATGCTCTTCGCTGCAGGGGCCGTTCTCCCTAGATGGACGGTCTCTGGCTGCCCGCCTTCAGCCCACAAGCTGGACCAAGCCCTGCACGATCTGGGCTACGTCTGGGTCCTGCAGGCGGGTCACCCGCGTCCCTAGTCGCTCAGTGGACAGCGTTCGTACCTGCGAGAGCTTCACCCACGACGGGCGGGGCAGTGTGCCGGCGGGCACCTGCCAGGTCAGTGGATACCCGGCGCGCTGCGGCTGGCTAGTGATCGCCATCGCGATCACGGTGCCCGAGCGCTCGTTGAACAGGTCGTGGCTGATTACCACAACGGGACGCACGCCGCCCTGCTCGTGTCCGCGGACGGGCTGCAGATCGGCCCAGTAGATCTCTCCCCTCAGTATTCGGGCCATGCGGGCTCTCCGACGAGCGCCTCATCGGCAAGCGCTTGCTCTTCCGCAGGGTCGAGCTTGGCCAGCTCGTAGAGCAGGGACTGGCGTCGCTCGCGCTGCTCGCGCAAGCAGACCAAGGCCGTCTGAACCGCTCGGCTGCGCGTGGGGAAGTCTCCCGCAGCTACCCAGCGATCAACCTCTTCGAGAAGCTTGGCATCGATGGTGACAGCTACCTTAGTCCTAGCCATACCGACCCCCTGGTATGATAGTTCATCATACCAGTTGTCTGAACATGATCCATTGCGCGAGCGGCCGCCCCGGACTGGGGCGGCCGCTCTTGTTGCCTGCAGATGCGGAGGCTATGAGACGGCGGCGGGCTGCTTGCGCGCGACGTTCAGCACGCCGCGCAGCGGGGCCACGCCGGGGATCTCCCACTCCGTCCACATCTGGTCCACCATGCTCTGGATGTAGTTGATGTCCTCGTCGACCAGGTGGGCGAAGCGGCCCTGGCGCATCAGGTACTCGCGCACCGGCACGCGGTCGCGGTTGCGCGCGTCGTAGGTGTAGACCACCTCGCCCTCGATGATCTCGTAGACCGGGAAGATGCCGCACTTCACGCCCAGCTCGCCTAGCTCGTGCGAGTAGCGCGGGTGGTAGTCCCAGCCCTTCGGGCAGGGATCGAAGGTGTGGATGAACGTCGGGCCGCCGATCTCCAGCGCCTTGCGCACCTTGTTCATGTAGTCGAGCGCCGGGAAGGTGGCGCAGGCGGTGGCGACGTACTTGCAGGTCGGGTGGCCCACCGCCAGCATGCCGGCGACGTTCTTCTTCCAGCGCCGCTGCATGATGCGGTGCACCTTGCCGGGCGGGGTGAACGTCGTCTGCGCGCCGTAGGTGGTGAGGCCGGTGGCCTGGATGTCGGTGTTCGCGGCCGACTCGTTGTCGTAGAGGATGATCAGCAGGTCGAGGTCGGTCTGCAGCGCCCCCGAGATGCCCGATAGCCCCATGTCGCCGCCGCCGATGTCGCCGCAGAACGAGATGACGTTGATCTTCTCGTCCTTGATTTTGCCCTTGCGCTTGAGCGCGCGCAGGCCGGCCGACATGCCGACGGCCGCCGAGCCGCCCGCGCCGAGCTGGGTGTGCATCCAGGGGATGATCCACGGCGTCGTCATGTAGCTCGTGTTGGCCACATACATGCAGCCGGTCGAGCCGGTGGCCACCGTGCGCGGGCCGGCGGCCTTGGCGAAGTCGCGCATGACCAGCGCCGACTCGCAGCCCTGGCAGGTGCGGTGGCCCGAGGTGTACATCTCCTCGAGCGGCGTCTGTCGTATCGTCTTGATCTTGTCGTAGCCTGGCACGTCCGTCGTTGCCATCGCTTTACTCCTCCCCGCCACAACGGCTTGCCGCCGGTTGAGCGGTCAGCTAGGGGCGGCCGGTGCGGCCTGGCGGCCGCGGGCGGGCACGAGACCCGCCCCTACGACACCAGCACCGCTTCGCCTGCAAGACGCCCTATTCGCGGACGCCGATCCAGGTCACATAACTGTCCAGGTGATCGGCCGTCGCCGCCTGCTCGGTCAACTGGAACATCTTGATCGCGTCGGCGATCGAGACGTCGCGGCCGCCCAGGCCCGTGATGAAGTTTACGATGGCCGGGCGCTCCTTGGCCGGGTACAGGCAGGAGCGAATCTCGTGCAGCAGCGCGCCGCCGTCGTCGCCCGAGCCGTGCGCGAAGTCGCGGTCGATCACGCCGACCGCCTTGAAGCGGCGCAGACAGTCGCGCAGCTCGACCGTCGGGAACGGGCGGAACCAGCGCAGGTTCACGTAGCCGACCTTGTGGCCCTGCTCGCGCAGGCGCCGCACGGCGGTCCGGCCGGGGCTGGCGACGGTGCCGATGCCGATCAGCACGGTCTCCGCGTCGTCGGTCAGGTACTCGTCGAAGTAGGGGTTCGTGTACCGCTCGCCGAAGATGGCGTTGAACTCCTGGTAGGCCTCCTTGATGACGCCGCGCGCGCGGCGGGCGGCCTCCCAGTTCTGGCGCCGGATCTCCATCACCCAGTCCTCGTTCGCCTGCGGCGCGATGGAGATCGGGTTGTCGGGGTGCAGCACGCGGTCGCCGAGGCTGTAGGGCGGCAGGTAGCGCTTCACGGCCTCCGGCGAGGGGATCTTCACGACGTGCTGGGAGTGGGTCAGGAAGGCGCCGTCCATCGCCAGCGCGATCGGCATGCGCACGCGCGGGTCCTCGGCGATGCGGTAGCCGATCAGCACGTGCTCCAGCGCCTCCTGCGGCGTGGTGACCCAGTGGATCAGCCAGCCCATGTCGCGCAGCGCCAGCGCGTCGTTGTGCTCCACGCCGAAGGCGCCGGGGTCGTCGAGCGCGCGGTTGCCGACCAGGAACAGCACGGGCAGGCGGTCGGTGGCGGCCACCACCAGCGCCTCGAAGCCGTACATCCAGCCGGTGCCGCTGCTGCCCGCGAACGCGCGCGCGCCGACCGACGCGGCGTGCTTCACGATCTCGAACTGCGAGTGCTCGCTGTCGGCGATGATGTACTCGGCGTCCAGCTCGCCGTTGGCGATCAGGCGGGAGAGGTAGTCCATCACCTCGGTGTAGGGGCGGATCGGGTAGGCCGCGATCACGTCCACGTCGGCAAGGCGCACACCGTGCGAGACGGCCTGGCAGCCGGTCAGCAGGTCCTCGGTCGTGAACACCGATTGGGGCTGCGTGGCGGTCATAGCTTCACCTCCAGCTTGTCCTGCTTCTTGACCACCGTCTTCTGGCCCTCGGGCACGTGCTCGCCCTCGTGGACGGCCACGCCGGTGCCGGTGACGAAGGGGTAGACCACGCGGCGGGTGCCCTTCTTCTCCTCGGCCCAGGCGATGTAGCCGTCCTTGTCGCGCTTGTAGTGCTCCCACGGGCTCTTGTGGTCGTCGAAGCGCAGCTCGTCCACCATGACGATGCACTCCTTGACCGGGCAGACCTGCGCGCAGCGGCCACAGCCGACGCAGTAGTCGTAGTTCACGTCGTAGAGGCCGTCGGGCGTGGGGTCGAAGCACTCGTCGGGGCAGTCGTACCAGCAGAGCTGGCACTTCGTGCAGAGGTCGAAGCGCACGACCGGGCGCTCGGTGCGGGTGGTGAAGCGCTGGAGCTGCTCGTTGCGCGACTGGCCACGCGGGCCGATCTCGAAGTGGCGCGGCACGGCGGGCACCGCCGCCGCCTCCATGAAGTGGTTCCACTTCGGCAGCTCGGGGATCACGTAGGGCCACTTGATGCCCTCGTCCGGCTTCACGGTGTACAGCCGCTGGCGCGCCTCATCGTAAGCCGCGCGCGCCGCCTGCGCCCGCGTCGGGTCCTTGGTCTTCTCGTTCAGGTAGCTCTCGACGGCCTCGATGCTAATGAGGTCAGGGTCCGCGCCGGCGATCGCGCCCAGCACGCGCTCGCGGGTCAGGTCGTCCTTGTTGACCCACAGGCCGGCCAGGCTGGCGTCGCCCGTGATGATCGTCATCTTGTACTCGTAGGGCCGCCGCTCGATCCACTTCAGCAGCTCGGGCGGCTCGCGCCGCGAGACGACGATCATGGTGGCGCCGGCGATGATCTTCTCGTTGATCGGGCGCACGCCGTACCAGCCCCACGGCTCGACGCCCTTGCACATCGTGTCGTCGAGCACGACCGAGATGTCCGCCTCGTCGATGTCGAGCTTGGCGCCGCACTCGGCCTCCAGCTCCTCCTCGCTGAGGTCGGGCGTGACGAAGGCGAAGTACTTGCAGGGAATGCCGTTGCGCTCCGGCGAGTCGCTGTAGCGGCCGTTGGAGAAGCCGACCTTGCCCATGCGGCTCGCGATGAGCACGATGTCCCCGCCGATCTGCTTGGCGAGGTTCTTTTGGAAGATCCCGCGGTAGTTGACCTCTACCCGCTTGATCATGCACGACCTCCCGCTCGCTGTGGCCGCGGCGGTGCCCGCCGGGCCGCCTCTGGTCCGCCTCGCCGCGGGACGGGCGCGCGCCGCCGCGCCACCCCGCCGGCAGAATTGGACAGATGGTCCGACCAATGCCCGAATGGTAGCGCGGCCCGGGGCGCCTGTCAAGCTGCCGATTGTTGGCCGAATTCGGGCATTCGTTGTTGACAATAAGGCCCTGGCGCGGCTAAAATCACGGTGGCCTAATGGCGGTGGGCTAATAGCCGGCGCTCCCCCAACGGCGCCGAGACCCGAGAAGGAGAGGAGCATCAGTACCCGAGATCTCCGCGTCAACGAGCGCATCCGCGTCCGCGAGGTGCGCCTTATCGACGAAAACGGCGAGCAACTGGGCGTCCAGCCCACTCCCGATGCGCTCCGCATCGCGCGCGAGCGCGGCCTCGATCTCGTCGAGGTCGCCCCCATGGCCACGCCTCCCGTGTGCCGCTTGATGGACTACGGCCGCTTCAAGTACGAGCAGACCAAGAAGGAGCGCGACGCCCGCAAGCACGCGACGAAGGTCGAGCTCAAAGAAGTGCGGCTGCGGCCCAAGACCGACGAGCACGACATCGCGTTCAAGACCCGCAACGTGCAGCGTTTCCTGGAGGAAGGCGACAAGGTGAAGGTCACCTTGCTCTTCCGCGGCCGCGAAATGGCGCACCCCCAGATCGGGCGCACGATTCTGGAAAACGTCGCCGAGCAGGTGCGGGCGCTGGGGCAGGTCGAGCGCATGCCGCTCATGGAGGGGCGCGCGATGACGATGATCCTCTCGCCGCTCAAGAGCAAGGCCGCCGCGGCGCCGGCGGGCGGCAGCGGCCCGCGCACCAACTCCGAGGCAGGCGCCCCGCGGACCAACTCCGAGGCGAGCGCAACACACACCAACTCCGAGGCGTAACGCGGCGTCGCCGTCCCGCGATCACAGCGCTGGCGTCGTCCCGCGCGCCGGCGTAGCCGCTTCCCAGAATCTGGCCTGGTTGCCCTACCGCGCCGCCGTCTCGGCGTCGTGTTGTCTCGTCTCGCGCCCTCGTTGCGCCCACCGGCTGCCGGGTACAATGAAGCCGGAGGTGGGCGTGAATCTGCTGCTGTCTCGCCTGGCCGAGCAGTTCGCCAGCGCGGGTTTCCAGGTGTACCTCGTGGGCGGCTCCGTCCGCGACGAGCTGCTGGGCCGGCCCAGTGTGGACTACGATCTTGCCACGGACGCGCCGCCGGACGCGGTGAAGCGGCTGCTCGCCGCGCTGCCCGCGGAGCACGTGTGGACCGTGGGCGAGCGCTTCGGCACGATCGGCGCCCACGCGGACGGCGCGACCCTCGAGATCACGACGTTCCGCTCGGAGGAGTACGCGCCGCGCTCGCGCAAGCCCACCGTGCGCTTCGGCACCACGCTCGAGGGTGACCTGGCGCGGCGCGACCTGACCATCAACGCCATCGCCCAGGACCTGCGCAGCGGCGCCCTCGTGGACCCGTTCGGCGGCGTGCGCGACCTGGAGGCGCAACTGGTGCGGGCGGTGGGAAACCCCGACGAGCGGTTTGCCGAGGACCCGCTACGGCTGCTGCGCGCGGTGCGCTTCGTGGCGCAGCTCGATTTCCGCCTGGACCCCGATACCGCTGCCGCGATCGCGCGCTGCGCCGACCTGCTGGCCGACATCAGCCGTGAGCGCATCGCCCAGGAGATGGACAAGCTGCTGGTGGCACCGGGCGCGGCCCATGGCCTGCGCCTGCTGTGCGACCTGGGGCTGATGCGGCACATCGTGCCCGAGATCCTGGCGATGCGCGCCATCCGGCAGGACATCTACCGGTATAAAGACGTATTCGAGCACACGCTGCACGTCGTGGACAACATCGAGCCGGAGCTGGCGCTGCGCTGGGCCGCGCTGCTGCACGATGTCGGCAAGCCGCGCACCATCAACAATGTGAACGGCGAGACGCACTTCTTCGGCCACGAGTTCGTGGGCGAGGGGATGAGCCGCCGCATCCTGAACCGCCTGCGCTACGACCGGGCGCTGGTGGCGCACGTGACGCACCTCGTCGCCATGCACCAGCGCATCAACAACTACGAGGGCGACTGGACCGACGCGGCCGTGCGGCGCTTCATCCGCGAGGCGGGCGACGCACTGGACGACCTGTTCAAGCTCTCGCGCGCCGACCTCACCACGCGGCGCGAGGACAAGCGCCGCGCTGCCATCCGCCGCCTGGAGGAGCTGCGCGCCCGCTGCGAGGCGATCCAGGCGCAAGCGGACCTGGCGAAGCTGCGCAGCCCGCTCGACGGCAACGACCTCATGGCGCTGTTCGGGCAAGGCCCCGGCCCGTGGATTCGGCCCATCAAGGAGCGGCTGCTCGACCTCGTGATCGAGGGGCAGCTTGCCGAGGACGACCGCGAGACCGCCGAGCGCATCGCCCGCGAGCTGTACGCGGAGCTGACAGCCGCGCCGGGCGCTCGATGAGCGCGCCGCCGGCGCCGCTCCGCGCGGTGCTGCTGGACCTCGGCTACACGCTGGTGCGCTGGGAAGTGGCGGACGATGTGCGCCTGGCGAGCTGCGGCGCGCTGCTGGACCGGCTGGCGGCGGCCCAGCCCGGCCGCCCGCCGCCGGCCGACCTCGTGCTGCGGCTCGAACAGCACGTGCTGGGGGCGGCGCGGGTCGCCTACGCGCAGGATCACTACGCCGAGGTGGACAACCACGCCCTGTTCGCCGCGGCGCTCGCGGAGCATGGTTATACGGTTCCCCTCGCGGCGGTGGGCGAGCTGGTCGAGCTGGAGCACGCCGCCTTCGCGCGGCACCTGCAGGTCGCGCCGGCGACGCTGGCGACGCTGGCGGCGCTGCGCGCGCGCGGGCTGCGGCTCGGGCTCGTCTCGAACGCCCTCACGCCCGGCCCGCTCATGCGCCGCACGCTGGCTGCGCTCGGGCTGGCCGACTACTTCGACGCGGTGGTGTTCTCGTCGGAGATCGGCGTGCGCAAGCCCGCGCCGCGCATCTACCAGGCGGTGCTCGCCGCCCTCGGCGTCGCGCCGGCGGAGGCCGCGTTCGTGGGCGACCGCGTGCGCGAGGACGTCGAAGGCCCGCGGGCGCTCGGCATGCGCGCGATCCTGTCGCACGAGTACCGGCAGGAGGCGCCCGGCGCCGTCGCGCCGCACGCCGTGATCGCCGCGTTCGCGGACCTGCCGGCCAGGCTCGCGCGGGCGCTACAGCCGCGCGAGCCTGGCCAGCAAGGCGCGCCTTGCCGGCCAGGCTGCCGCGCCTCTAACCTATCCCGACGAGACGCGCGGAGGACGACGTGATCAAGCACATTGTTTGCTTCAAGTTCAAGCCGGAGACGAGCGCCGCGGACGTGCAGGCCACGCTTGACGCGCTGAACGCGCTGCCGGGCCAGATCGCCTGGGTGCGGAACTGGTCGCTGGGGAAGAACATCTCGACACGGGACACCACCTACGACTACGCGCTGCACTGCGACTTCGCGGACGAGAGCGAGCTACAGAACTACCTGAGCCACCCGGCGCACGAGAAGGTGGCGCGCGAGCTGCTGGCGAAGCACTGGGGCAGCCGCGCGATCGTGGACTATACTTTCGGCTAGGCTAGCCGCCCGCATCGCGGGCGCGCCCTGTCCATCGCCGACTTGGGGTATGGCCCAGCGTGGCGCGGGTCGCATAGCTGCCCGCCATATTGGAGCGATCTCCATGACCGAGGAGCAGCCGCTGGCCGCCCGCACCATCACCCCGATCAGGGTCGCCACGACCGGGGCGTGCTTGGCGGCCGCGCTGGTCGTGGCGCTGCTGGTGCTGCCAACAGTTATGCAGGCGGCGCCGGACGTGGGCGCGCTGCCGGCGATCGTGTCGGCCGCCCAATTCGAGATGCAGGCCGACAGCGTGCCCTGGTACTGGTGCCACTAGCGACGGCCAGGCTGGTGGCCCAGGTTGTGCGTATCTGGCGAAGCCAGGCATATACGCTACTTGTTCCGGGCGTTTAGTCGCGGCGGGCGCTGGCCTGGCGAGCACGGCGGCGCGGGGCGGGCGCGGCGGCGATGAGCTGCTGGTCCAGGCGCCGGATCATGCGCGCGAGGCGGGCCATCACCGCCAGCGCCACGTCGGGGTGCTCGTGCAGCACGGCCAGCAGGTCGGCGCGGGCGAGCACGCGGGTCGTCCCCGCCGTGAGCGCGCGCACGGTGGCCGAGCGCGGCGCGCCGTCGATCAGCGTCAGCTCGCCGAACAGATCGCCTGGCCCCACCGTTGCGAGCCGTTGCGGGCTGCCGTCGGGCCGCTGCCGCTCGACCGCGAACCGCCCGCGGACGACGAGATACATGGCGTCGCCCGGCTCGCCCTGGCGCAGCACCACCTCCCCCGGCGCGTAGCGCCGCTCGCCCAGGCGCGCGGCCAGCAAGCGCAGCACCCCGGCGGGTAGCCCTGCCAGGATCGACGGCAACGGCAGGCCCGCCTCGCCGTCCCACGACCGGTCTCGCTGGGGTCGGCGCGCGCCATCCCCCGCGAACTGCGGAGCGGCCGGCATGATGAGGGGGCCAGCCGTGCCCGCGCCATCCACCGCGCAAGCGGCTGCAGCCGGCTCCTGATGGGTGCCATGCACGAGCGCGACAGGGCCGGCGCCCCGACGCGCGGCCCGGGCCAGCGCGTCGGACGCCTGCTGACGCTCTGCCGGGGCGAGCGCCAGCCAGAGCGGCTCCAGGTCGGCGCGGACCGCCGCCGCGTCGGGATAGCGGTGCCCCGGGGGTAGCCGCAGGAGCCGGAAGAGGACAGGGGCCAGGGCGGGCGGCAGGGCCGGGTGCGGCGCCGGCTCGGGCGGGGCCGCCAGCCGCGAGTCGCCCGCCATCACGGCGTGCAGCGTCTCGGCGGGATAGGGCCACTCGCCGGTCAGCAGCTCGTAGAGCACGACGCCGAGTGCGTACAGGTCGGCGCGGCCATCGACGTCGAGCCCGAGCGCCTGCTCGGGCGCCATGTAGAGTGGCGTGCCCAGCACGGTGAAGCGCGCGGTCGCCGTGACCGCGCTCCCCCGCGCCGCGCGGGCAAGACCGAAGTCCAGTAGCTTCGGGCCGTCCGGCGCGAGCAGCACGTTCTCGGGCTTGAGATCGCGGTGAACCACGCCGCGCGCGTGCAGGTACGCGAGCGCGTCGAGCAGCGCGCGCCCCAGGTACAGCACCGTGGCAGGCGGCAGCAGCGGCGCGGCCGGCAGCGCCTCGGCCGGCGGGGGGCTCGCCCAGGCGCGCTCCTGCAGCAGCCGCCGCAGGCTCGGGCCAGGCACGTACTCCAGGGCGAGGAACGGCGGGCCGTCCCCGTCCACCGCGTAGTCAAGCGCCCGCACGATGCCGGGGTGCTCGAAGCCGGCGAGCAGCAGCGCCTCCTGGCGGAAGCGCGCCCGCTGCCCGGCGTCGTCCGCGCAGAGCACCTTCACGGCTACCGTCGCGCCGCTGCGGCAGTCGCGCGCGCGGTACACCTCGGCAAAGCCGCCCGCCCCGAGCGGCTCTTCCAGCCGGTAGCGCTCCGCCAGCACCAGCCCGCGCATGCTACGCACTCCCGCCCGCCTTCCCTGCGCCCATGATACTCCCCGGCCGGGGCTGCCCGCGGCCGCTTGCGCCTTGCCGGGGGCGCGCTTACAATTCGCACCAGATAGCAGGCTGGACCAAGTGCAGGCGGGGCCGACGCCCGTCGCGGGGCAGGGGCTCGCCAGGAGGAGGCGCGATGATCGCCGAGGAGCCCACCACCGCCACCGCGCGCGACAAGAGCACGGAGATCCCCTTCCGCATCAAGAAACTCGGCCACGTCGTGTACTACGTGTCGGACATGGAGCGCACGGTCAAGTTCTACACCGAGATCCTGCCGTTCAAAGTCAGCGACGTGAACGAGCACGGTATGGTGTTCCTGCGCTACGGCGCCGACCACCACACGATCGCCTTCGCGCCGCGCCCGGGCGGCGTGCAGCCGCCGAACGAGTACCTGAAGCTCAGCCACTTCGCGCTGGAAGTCGAGAGTGTCGAGACGCTGTTCAAGATCCGCGACTGGCTGCGCCAGCACAACGTCACGATCACCTTCGAGGGCCGCAAAGGCCCCGGCGCGAACGCGGGCGTGGAGTTCCTCGATCCCGACGGCTACACCATCGAGCTGTACGCCGACATGGAGCAGATCGGCTGGGACGGCAAGAGCCGGCCGAGCAAGTTCTGGCGGCGGGTGAAGTCGCTCGAAGACGCCGTCGCGATCCCCGTGCCGACCGAGTGAGCGCGCTCACCACACTGCGCCTGATCACGTTCACACCGCCGGTGGTGCTGGCCGTGGCGCAGGCGCGGGGGCACTTCGCCGCCGAGGGCGTGGCCGTCGAGCACACCATCACGCGCTCGTCGGCGCAGCTCATGCGTGGCGTCATCGACGGCACCTACGATCTCGGCTTCACGAACCCCGACAACTGGGTGACCTACGTTACCCGCGATGGCGCCGACGTGTTCATGTTCCAGGGCGTGGTCACGGGCGGCGAGCGCACGCTGGTCGTTCGCCCCGAGATCCAGTCGGCGCAGGACCTGCGCGGCAAGGATATCGCCGTGGACGCCGTGGACTCGGGATTCGTGATGATTCTCTGGCAGATCCTGAACGACCTCGGCGTGGACTTCCGCGGCGGCGATCCGCGCCTCGTAGCCGTCGGCACGACCTCGCTGCGGCTGGAGTCCATGGAGCGCGGCGAGACGTTCGCGGCGATCCTCACCTCGCCCGAGACGGAGCAGGCGCTGGCGAAGGGCTACCGCGTGCTCGGCCGCTCGCGCGACCACCTGCCGCACTACCCGGGTCCGCAAGGCGGCACGACGCGCGCCTGGGCGGCGGCGCGCGAGGACGTGCTGGTGCGCTTCATCCGCGCCTACGTGGCGGCGACGCGCTGGGCGCTGACGCCGGCTAACCGCGAGGAGGCGCTGGCGCTGCACCTGGCGGCGACGGGGCTGACGCGCGCCCAGGCCGAGGAGGACTACGCGGCGATCCAGCCCGACGCGACGATCAACGTGGCGGGCATCCAGACGATCCTAGACCTGCGCACGGCGCTCGGCTTCCTGCAGGGGCCGGCGCCGCCCATCGCGCGCCTGTACGACACGCGCTACTGGGAGGCCGCCACCGGCCAGCGCCACCCGTAGCGGCGCCCCGTCCCATCCACTCCCTGGAGCTGACCGTGCGCCTGGAAGTGGCCTTCTTGCCGCGCGACGTGGCGGCGCCCGCGGGGCGCGTCTGCGTCGTCCTCGACGTGCTGCGCGCCTCGTCCACGCTGGTCACGCTGCTGGAGCGCGGCGCCGCGCCGGTCTACGTGGCGGGCACGGTTGGGGCGGCGCGGGCGTTGGCGGCCAGCCTGCCGCCGGGGACGCTGCTCTGCGGCGAGGTGGGCGGGCTGCCGCCGCCGGGCTTCGACCACGGCAACTCGCCGACCGAGATGGCCGGCATGGCGCTGGCTGGCTGTCCCGTGGTGCTCGCCACGTCGAACGGCACGCGCGCGCTGGCGGCGCTCGCGACGGCGCCGGCGGTGCTCGTGGGCTGCTTCCGCAACGCCGCGGCGGTCGTGGCGCGCGGCCTGGCGCTCGCCCGCGCGCTCGGCGCCACGCTGACGCTCGTCTGCAGCGGTGACGCGAACGGCAGCCAGTTCTCGCTGGAGGACGCGCTGGCGGCCGGCTGCCTGGTGGAGTGCGCGCTCGCGCTGGAAGGCACGGCGCCGGAGCTAGACGATGCGGCGCGCGCTGCCTGGCGGCTGTGGGGCGCGTACGCGGCGGGGTGCGCGCCGGCCGAGGCGGCGGCACAGGGTTTCGCCGAGTCGGTGCACGGCCGCGACCTGGCGCGGCTGGGCTTCGCTGCGGACCTCGCTTACTGCGCGCGCGTGGACGCGAGTCGGGCCGTGCCGCGGCTGGCGGTGGCGGGCGAGCGGCTGATGCTGGGGCTCGCCGCAGAGTAGCCAGGCGGCGCCGGCGGACGCGGTTAGCCGCCCGGCTCCGCGGGCGGATCGAGCGGCGCATCCGCGTCTGGCGGCCAGCCTTCCTCGCCGACGAGCGGCACGAAGCGGACCGGGCCGAGCCGCTGGGTCCGGGTGGCGGCGTCCTGGCGCGTGACGAGCACCAGCTCCTGGCTCGCGCGGTCGCCCACGGGGATCACCAGCCGGCCGCCCGCGCCGAGCTGCGCGACCAGCGCCTCGGGCACCTCGGGCGCGCCGGCGGTCACCATGATGGCGCCGTAGGGAGCGCCGGCCGGCCAACCGAGACTGCCGTTGCTGACGTGCACCGTGACGTTGGCGCAGCCGAGGCGGGCGAGCACCGCGCGCGCCCGCTCGGCCAGCTCGGGGAAGCGCTCGACGGAGATGATCTCGGCCGCGAGCCGGCTGAGGACGGCGGCCTGGTAGCCCGAGCCGGTGCCGACCTCCAGCACGCGTTCCGTGCCCGTCAGGGCGAGCGCCTGGGTCATCAGGCCGACGACGAGCGGCTGGGAGATCGTCTGGCCAGCGCCGATGGGCAGCGGCGCGTTGCGGTAGGCGAGCGGGCGATGCTCCGGGGGCACAAACTCCTCACGCGGCACCGCGCCGATGGCCGCGAGCACCCGCTCGTCGTGTACGCCCTCGCGGCGCAGCTCGGCCACCAGCCGCTGTCGCGGATGGCCCCCGTTCGCGCTAAACGGCACGTCCATCTCGGGGAGGGGAAACGCTCGACGGCCCGGCGGCGCGACAAGTGATAACGGACTGCTCACAATGCGAGGCTCACCCGGTTGACGCCCCGCCGGACCCCGGCTTAGAATCCGCTTGTCGCGAGTCGTCGCGGCCGTGGCTCGCCCGGCGGCGGCCCCCCGAGGCCCGCGCGCCGCGTCCCCGCGAGCGATGGATCGCCGGGCGCCCGGGGGCGGTGGATGGGAGCGCCCCAGCCGCCGCCCAGCGCCCGCGTCCCGACGCTAACTTGCCGCCTCGGCCGTCGCGGGCTCCGGCAGGCCGCTTGCGCCGACCCAGCCGTGCTCGCTGATGTCGAACACAACCCCGTCAGGCCCGATGAACTTGACCTCGAAGAAGCTGGTGGGTTTGGTCGGCCGCTCGGTCTTCTGCGTGGCGCCTGCCTGGCGAAGGCGGGCGTAGGTGTCGTCAGCATCCGCGACATGGACGCCGAAATGGTGCAGGCCCGCGTAGTCCAGCCCACGGCCCAACTGATCGGTATGGAACCGCAGGATGGCCATGTTCAGCGTCCCATCGCTGAGGTACACGCCCGTGGCCAGCGGCGTATCGGTGCGCCCGACCTCCTCGAAGCCAAACACCTCCTTGTAGAACGCCGCGGTCTTCTCGGGGTCCGGGGTGGCGATGGCGATGTGGCGCAGCTTGTTCTTACCCACGCTATAACCTCCTTGCGGGATGCGGGGCGCCGCTGGTGCGGCATTATAGCATGGGGTACGAGACCTTCTTGACGGCGCCGCGTGCAAGTGTAGTGATCAGCGCCAGGAAAGGGCGCGATGAGTGAGTTCCGGCTCGAGGTGGGGCAGGTTACCGACGTTGGCCGCAAGCGCACGGTCAACGAGGACAACCTCGGCGCGTTCATCCCCGCCGACCCGGCGCTGCTCGCCCAGATTGGCGCGCTGTTTGTGGTGGCAGACGGTATGGGCGGCCACGCCAAGGGAGAGGTGGCCAGCGCCATCGCCGTGAGCACCATCGTCGAGGAGTATCAGAAGAGCACGGCGCCCACGCTGGGCGAGCGCCTGGTGGCGGCGCTGCGCGAGGCCAACGCCGCGATCTGGGACGAGGCCAGCCGTCAGGTCGACCACGCCGGCATGGGCACCACGGTGGTCTGTGGCGTGGTGGTGGGCGACGAGCTGCTCGTCACCAACGCCGGCGACAGCCGCGCCTACCTCGTGCGCCTGGGGCGAGCGCAGCAGCTCACCCGCGACCACTCCTGGGTCGGGGAGATGGTGGCGCTGGGCAAGCTCACCGTGGCCGAGGCCCGCCGCCACCGCATGCGCAACGTCATCACCCGCTGTCTGGGCGGGCGGCCCGACCTCGAAGTGCCCCTCTACCCACGGCAGCAGCTCGTCTCCGGCGACGCGCTGGTGCTGTGCAGCGACGGCCTGTGGGGGACGATGACGGATCAGGAGATCGGCCTGTTCGTCAGCAAGTACCCGCCCCAGGAGGCAGCCGAACGACTCGTCGCCCTCGCGAATGAGCGGGGTGGTCCCGATAACATCACGGTCATCGTCGTGCGAGTCCAGCGCGAGGGCGGAGTCGACGACGGCGACACGCTCGACCTACGGCTCGCGGACGACATGCCGCAGAACGACGAGACCTTGCGAGGAGTCGAGGATGATTTGCGCTAGTTGCCGTACCGTTAACCTCGAGGGCATGCTGTTTTGTGCCAAGTGTGGCCGCGGCTTGGCCTCGACCAGCGCCGACGACCCCGGCAACATCCCTCGGCTCATCTGGCAGATCGGCGACGGCACGCCGCAGACCTTCCTGCTGACCAAGGCCGTCACCACGATCGGCCGCGTGGGCGGCAACGACATCATCCTGCCCGAAGCGGGCGTCTCGCGGCAGCACGCGCGCCTGGAACGCTCGGGCACGCGCTGCATCCTGGTCGACCTCGGCAGCCTCAACGGGACGCTGGTCAACAACGAGCGGATCGAGCAGGAGCGCGACCTGGTCGACGGCGACGTGATCCGCATCGGCCGCACCTCGCTGCAGATCAGCATTCCCGAGAACGTCGCCTCGGTCGCCAACGCGCCGAGCGTCGGCACGCGCATCACCGACAAGGACACCATGGAGCAGGCCGGCGAGGGCCGCCCGACCCTGCCCGTGGTCGCCGAGGAAGGCCCGGCGACGGTGTTCGACATGCCCGTGCCCGGGGCGGCGCCCGCGGCCGCCACGGGCGAGGCCGACGCCGAGCGCACCGTGGCCGCCGGCGGCGTGTCGTGGGAGGAGTTGGCCGCGGCGACGCCAACGAGCGCGCCACCCACGTCGCGGAGCCAGACCGCGTTCTGGCTCGTGACGGCCGATGGCACGCGCGTGCCGGTCAACGAGCCCGTCACCATTGGCCGCGGCGAGGACAACACGATCGTGCTTTCCCAGGACCGCCAGGTGTCGCGCCATCACGCGCGCATCAGCGTGGAGGGCGCTTATCTGCGGCTGGAAGACCTGGGCAGCGCGAACGGCACGTACCTGAACGGCCAGAAGGTGACGCAGCACGAGACCGTGACCGCCGGCGACGAGATCCGCGTGGGGGGCACGATCCTGCGCGTGGAGCGCGCGGCGGCGCCCGGCCAGGCGCCGGCCGTCGAGGGCGACGTGGGCACCCTCCACATGGAGCAGGAAGACAGCGACAAGACCATCTCGGGCGCCGAGTTCGCGGCCGAGCTGGCCGCCGCGGGACCGCCGCCGGGCGCGCCCGCCATCGTCGTCGAAGCGGGCGACCAGCCGCGCCTCACCTTCACCTGGGGGCCGCAGTCGGGCCAATCGTACCCGCTCGACCGCGAGGTGCTGGTGATCGGGCGCGCGGGCGGCGTGGCGGAGGCCGACATCGCCGTGCAGGACCGCGCCGTCTCGTCGCCGCACGCGAAGCTCGTCCGCTCCGGCAACACCGTGACGCTGCACGACCTCGACAGCACCAACGGCACGTTCCTGAACTACGAGCAAATCCACGAGCCGCGCGTGCTGGCGGACGGCGACCTGATCAAGGTGGGCAAATCCGTCCTGCTCTACCGCACGGCGGCCGGGGCCATGGCGCCGCCCGCCGCGGCGGGCGGCGGCGGCGGGCCGGCCTCGCAGGTGATTTCCTTCTTCAGCCTGAAGGGTGGCGTGGGCACCACCACGCTGGCAGTGAACACGGCGCTCATCCTCCGCGAGTTGACCAGGGAGTCGGTGCTGCTCGTCGACCTCAGCGTCGAGCGCGCCTCCGTGACCAGCCAGCTCAACTTCGAGGTGCGGCGCACGATCGACGACCTGGCCTCGCTGCCCCACCTCGATCCCGATTCCGTCGGCGGCATCGTGGCGCACCACAGCTCGGGGCTGGATATCCTACCCGCGCCGCCGTCGCCCCAGACGGCCGAGCTAGTGACCTCCGAGTTCATGTCGCAGGTGTTCCCCATCCTCAAGGCGCATTACCGCTGGATCATCGTGGACACGGCGGCGTCGTTCTCAGACCTCAACCTGAGCACCTTCGACCAGTCGGACCTCGTCGTGGTGCTCACCGCGCCGGACCTGTCCACGCTGAAGACGACCCAGTCGTGCCTGGACGTGTTCAGCGCGCTCCAGACCACTGGCGAGCGGCGGCTGCTGCTGCTGAACACGATCTACCCGAAGTCGCGGCTGGAGAAGGAGGACATCGAGAAGGCGCTGGGCGAGCGCATTGACCTGGTGGTCCCCTACGGTGAGGAGGTGCTGCAGGCGATCGACCACGGCGTGCCGCTTGCGCTCAGCCACCGCCAGCACCCGACCGTCATGGCGCTCGACAGCTTCGTGCGCAAGATCGCGGAAGTGAAGGAGCCCGCGCCGGCCACGCGCGCCGCCCGCGGCGGCTTCTGGCTGAAGCTAAAGGGGCTCATGCACCGCTAGACCAGGTGAATCCCTGCCCTACCCAGACGGCATTCCTCTCTCGCCCGGTGTACTGTCCGCGCTAGCGGGTCGCGGGGGGGCGCGCGGCTGGCAGAGTGTCCGCGCTCAGGCCGTGGCGGCGCCGAGGGGGACGGCGCGTCGCAGGGCGGCGAGGAGGTCTTCACCGACGTAGGGCGCTTTGCGGAGCAGCGCCGCCGAGCGCTCGGTCAGCCAGCGCCGCTCGGCGGGCGTCAGCTCCTTGCCCGTAAACACGACGACCGGCACCGCCTGAGTGCGCGGGTCGGCGCGCAGGCGCTCCAGCACGGCGAAGCCGTCCATGTCTGGCATCATCAAATCGAGGATCACCGCCGCGGGCAGCTCGGCCCGCGCGCGCGCCAGCCCCTCGACGCCGCCCGTGGCCACCGCCACGCGGAAGCCCTGGCCGCGCAGGACGGCCGCCAGCAGCGCGCGCGTCGGGGCGTCGTCGTCAATGGCCAGCACCGCGCCCGCGGTCGGCTGCGCCAGCCGCCGCAGGACGGCCAGTAGCTCCTGCGGGCGCACCGGCTTCACCAGGTACTCCGTCGCGCCCAGCGTGCGGCCCACCTGGGCCGCGTCCCAGGCGGCCACGAGCAGCACCGGTAGCGCCGCCGTGCGGGGATCATCGCGCAGCGCGACCAGCACCTCCCAGCCGTCGAGCGCGGCGTGCGCGTCCAGCCCGACGATCACCGCGGCCGGCGTCTGGGCCCGACTGGCGTGCCGCAGCTCGGGCAGCGAGCGGACCCAGCGCGGGGCGTAGCCGGCCGCCTCGAGTTGGGCGCACAGCGCCTCGGCCTGCTCCGTGGCGCTCGCCCGGGTCACCACCAGCACGAGCGGCCGCGGCGGGGCCAGCGCGGGATGGATTAGCAGCAGCGGCAGCGTGAAGGCGAACTCCGTCCCTTCGCCTGGCGTGCTGGCCACGGTGATCCGCCCGTGGTGCCGCTCCACCAGCTCCTTGGTGAGCGCCAGCCCCAGCCCGGTGCCCTCGATGCCCTCCGTTTCCGGGCGGTGCACGCGATGGAAGCGCGTGAAGAGCTTCGGCAGCTCCTCGGGCGGGATGCCGATGCCCTCGTCGCTCACGCGCACCTCGGCCTCGTCGGCCACACGGCGGGCCTGGACGCGCACCCGGCCGCCCGCCGGCGAGTACTTGATGGCGTTGCCCACGAGGTTCACCAGGATCTGCTGCAGCTTGTCGGCGTCGGCGAGCGCCGGCGGCAGGCCGGGCTCGACGTGCGCCTCGAGGGTATGGCGCGGCGCCGTCCCGCGCAGCACGGCCAGCACCTGCGAGATCGCGGCGCTGAGGTCCTGGGGGCCGAGCGTCAGCTCGGTGCGGCCGCTGTCGAGCCGCGCCAGGTCCAGCAGGTCGTTCAGGATGCCCGCTAGCCGCAAGCCCTCCTCGTGCATCGTCTCCAGCCAGACGCGGCGCGTGTCGGCCTCGACATCGCGGTGCAGCAGCAGCTCGGTGTAGCCGACCAGGCTCGTCATCGGCGTGCGCAGCTCGTGGGAGGCGATGGCGACGAACTCGGCCTGCCGCCGCTCAGCCTCCTTCAGGCGGCTCACGTCCTGGCAGACCAGGACCGCGAGCCGTGGGGCGTCGGGCGGCGTGGGGATCGGCGTCGCGCTGACGAGGATCGGCCGCGTGTGCCCATCGGGCAGGAACACGAGCAACTCCTCGCCCAGGCTGGCCTCGCCCCCGTGCAGCGCGCGGGCGAGAGGCAGCGCATCCAGCCGACACGGCGTCCCGTCGGGCCAGGCGAAGCGGCGGGCCACCGGCTGCGCGGCGAACGGCGCGCCCTCGATCAGCGACCAGCCGAGGACTGCCGACGCCGCGGGATTGGCCAGCGCCAGGCACGCGTCTGGCCCCTCGAACAGCAGCACGCCGTCCGGGAGATACGTCATGACGCGCGCCAGTCGCGCCCGCTCGGCCGCGACGCGCGCCTCGCGCTCGTCGCGCAGCCGCTTGAGCCGCAGCAGCGTTCGCACGCGGGCCACCAGCTCGACACGGTCGACGGGCTTGCTCAGGAACTCGTCGGCGCCGGCCTCCAGGCCGCGCAGGCGGTCGGCGCGTTCCTGGAGCGCCGTGACGAGCACGATCGGAATCGTCGCCGTGCGCGGGTCCGCCTTCAGCCGCTCGGTAACGAGGTAGCCGTCGAGGCCGGGCATCATCACGTCGAGCAGGATCACGTCGGGCGGGCTGGCCGCGACGGCTGCCAGCGCCGCCTCGCCGTCCGCGGCCTCCTGCAGGGTACACGGCACCCCTTCCAGGTAGCCGGCCAGCAGCTCGCGGTTCGCCGCCTGGTCGTCGACGACCAGGACCGTGCCGAGGGAGGCGCTCATGGCAGGGCCTCCCGGCCAAGGGCGCGCGCGATGGCGCCCAGCAGCTTTGGCCGCTCGATCGGCTTGGCCAGGTAGTCGTCGCAGCCGGCGGCGCGGATGCGCTCCTCGTCGCCCACCATGGCGTAGGCGGTCAGCGCCACCACGGGGATAGCGCGCGTGACCGGATCGCCCTTCAGCCGCCGGACGACCTCCAGGCCGCTGATCCCCGGCAGCTCCACGTCCAGCACGATCACGTCGGGCCGCTGCGCGGCCACGCTGGCCAGCGCGGTCTCGCCGTCCGCGGCCGCCAGCACGTCGTAGCCGGCGCGCTCCAGGATAGCCTCTGTCAGCTCGCGGTTCAGCGGATGATCTTCCACGACCAGCACGCGGACCGGCTCGCTCATCGCCTGTCCTCCCCCACCCCGCTGGCCGCCGCGCCGGCGCCCGCCAGGGCGCGGTCGAGCACGACGCTCAGCTCTTGCAGGAATCGTTCGCGCGGGAAGCCCTCCTTCCCCACCAGAGCCGCGATCTGCCCGTTCAGCGCGGCGCGCTCCGCGGCCGTGAGGTCTTTGGCTGTCAGGATCACGATCGGGATCGCGCGCGTCGCCCGGTCGGCCTTGAGCTGCTCGACCACCTCGAACCCGCTGATGCCGGGCAGCAGCAGGTCGAGCAGCAGCACGTCCGGCCGGCAGGCGCGGGCTAGCGCCACGCCCTCCTCGCCGGTGGCGGCGAGCAGCACGCGATAGCCGGCCGGCTCGAGCAAGGCGGCGAGCATCTCGCGCGCCTGCGGGTCGTCGTCCACTACCAGCGCCGTCGCCGCCAGCGGGGCCACCAGCGGGACGGGCGCGGCGCCCGTCCCGCTCGCGCGCGCGATGGTGCGCAGCAGCTCGGACTGCGCGACCGGCTTGACCAGATAGGCGGCCGCGCCGAGCGTGTAGCCCAGGCGCTCGTTGTCGACGATCGAGACGATGACGACGGGAATGTCGCGGGTGGTAGGGTCGGCCTTGAGCCGTTGCAGGACCCCCCAGCCGTCGCGGCCGGGCAACAGTACGTCGAGCGTGATCGCCGCCGGGCGGAGGGCGCGCGCCTGCTCCACCACGCGCGTGCCCTCGGCCGCCGTCGCCACGCGATAGCCCGCGCCGACGAGGAACTGCTGCAACAGCTCCCGTGCCCGCGCGTCGTCCTCGACGACGAGCACGAGGGGGCTCAAGCCCTCCCCCCCGGCCCCTCTCCCAAGGGGCGAGGGGACCGCTTCCTGCCCACTCTCCGTCTGCGAGAGGGTGGCGGGCGAGGCCGCCGGCACTTTCTCTTCCTGCGAGAGGGTGGCGGGCGAGGAGAGCGCTTCCAGCCCCCTCTCCCCCTGGGAGCGGGCAGGGGGTGAGGGCGCGGCGGCCGCCAGCGGTACCGTGAACGTGAACCGGCTGCCCGCACCGAGGGCGCTCTCCACCCAGATGCGGCCGCCCTGCAGCTCGACCAGGCGGCGGGTGAGCGCCAGCCCCAGGCCGGTCCCGTCGTGGCGCCGCCCGACGGCCCCGTCGACCTGCTGGAACTCCTCGAAGATGCGCTCGTGGTCGGCGGGCGCGATGCCGATGCCCGTATCGGCGACCGTCACTTCCAGCGCGCCCTTGGCCAGGCGGGCCAGTATCGCCACGCGGCCCCCCTCGGGCGTGAACTTCACGGCGTTCGCCAGCAGGTTGTACAGCACCTGCTTGAACTTGCCCTCGTCGGCGTGCAGCGTCGTCACGCCGGGTGCCACGTCCGTGGTCAGCGCGAGCTGCTTCTGCTCCGTCAGCGGGCGGGTCACCGCCTCCACGGCCCGCAGAGACGTGGCCACGTCGAAGGTCGTCGCGTGCAGCTCCATGCGGCCCGCCTCGACCTTGGCCAGGTCGAGGATGTCGTTCACCAGGCTCAGCAGGTGGCGACCGCTGTCATGGATGTAGCTCACGTAGCGGCGGCGCCGCGCCGTGGCCGGGTCATCGCCCGCCTCGTCGAGCAACAGGTCCGAGAAGCCGATGATCGAGTTGAGCGGCGTGCGCAGCTCGTGGCTCATGGCGGCCAGGAACTCGCTCTTCGCCCGGGTGGCACGGGCGAGCGCCTCGTTCGACTCCTCTAGCCGCGCCCGCACCTCGCGCCGCTCGACCACCAGCGCCAGGCGCTGCGCCGCGGTGCGCAACACGGCGAGCGTGTCGGCGGCCGGCGCCGCGGCGGCCGCGCTCGCCACTAGCAGCGCGCCCCGCGTGCCGGCTTCGCTCTGCACGGGCAGCGCGACCACGCCGTGCAGGCCGGCCGCGCGCAGCCACTCGTGGGCCAGCGCGGCCACGGGCGCCGACTGCGCGTCCGCGAGGATCAGCTCTTCGCCCGTCGCGGCCACGTGGCCCACGATCCCCTCGCCCAGCGCGCGCGGGCGCGTCACGCGGGGCGCCACGGGGCCCACGTGGCTCTCCGCCACCAGCGCCAGGTGGTCCTCCGTCCGCCACCAGAGCTGGACGGCGCCGAAGCCCAGCGCGTCGTGGAGCACGGCCAGGGCCTCGGCCAGCGGCGCCCGCGTCACGTCGTCGCTGATGAGCTTCGCGTTCAGATCCTGCAGCACCTGGTAGCCGCGGTTAGCGGTTTGCAGCGCCGCGCGCTCGGCGGCGAGCTGCTCGGCCATGTGGTCGAACGCGCGCCCCACCCGTCCCAGCTCGTCTCGCGAGCGCAGCCCCGTGCGCACGTCCAGCTCGCCGCGCCGCCAGCGCGCGGCCGTCGCCGCCAGACGGCCCAGGGGCCGCGTGATGGAGCGCGTGGCGACCGTCGCGGTCAGGACGACGAGGAGCACCTCGACGACCATTGCGATGCCGAGCGCCAGCAGCGCGTGCCGCAGCGCCTGCTCGACCGCCGCGTCGCGCTCGGCCAGCAGGTCCAGCTCCTCGGTGTTGAAGGCCGCGCGCTCGGCCCGCACGCTCTCGATCAGCTCGCCGTCGCCCGTGGCGGACACCGGGGGCAGTGGCGCGTCCGCGGCCGTTTCCATCGTGGGCGCTCCCGTCTCGGCCTCCCAGGCCTCGGAGAGCGCGTGCAGGCGGTCGACGCGAGCGACCTGCGCCGGGTTGTCGGCTACCAGTGCACGCAGGGCCGCGTGCTCGGCGTCAAGCTCCCGGCGGGCTGCGGCGTAGCTGGCGAGAAACGCGGGGTCGCGGTCCAGCCGGTAGCCGCGCACCGTGGCGACCATCGTGAGGAAAGCGGCTTCGAGGTTGGCGCTGTGAAGCAAGACGTCTTGCGTATGGTCGGCGAGCCGGCTCGCCTCGCGGTAGGCGCGCAGCCCCCCGAAGGTGGCGATGGCCACGAGCGCCAGCCCGATCAGCGCGCCGAGAGCTGGAATCGTGATGCGCCACCAGACGGGGAGATCGCCCAACCATCGCCGCATGTTCGCCATCTCGCCCCGATGACCACGCGCGCCGCGCCCGCCAGGGCGGCCCGCGTGCCGGCACCAGCATAGCCCGCGCCGCCGGGGGCGCCCCGCGTGTGCGGGTTAAGAGCTGGTGGAATAGCGGCGCGCGTCCGGGCGAGATTTTCGCGGGGCAGGCGGCGGCGCCTCGTCAGCGCCGACTACCCGCGGCCGCGAGGGTGCCGGGACGAAGCGCCAACCGAAGCACCTCGTCGATCTGGCCTACTCTGAACGGCTTCGGCAGGATGAGTACGGGACACTCGGGGGTGCCATGGAGCTCGTCAAGGTCGGCTGGGTAGCCGGTGACGGCGGCCAGCGGCAGGGCAGGCCAGCGGCGGCGCACCGCCCGGATGAACCCGATGCCATCGGCGCTCGCCGGCATGCGGATGTCGCTGAGCACAAGCGCGATGTCGGGGTCTTGCTCCAGCGCCGCCAGCCCCGTCGTCGGCCCATCGGCCTCGACCGGCCGATATCCTCCCCGGGCCACGCGCTCGTGCAGCAACCCGCGCATCAGCGCATCGTCGTCGACGATCAGCACCGCCGGCGCCGAGCGCGCCCGCACGAACGTCCCGCGCCCCTGCTCGCGGGAGACCAGCCCCTCTTCCTCGAGGCTGGCTAGCACGTGGCGCAGCGTGAGCGGCGCCACCCCGAACTCGGCCGCAAGCTCGGTGTGCGGTGGCAGCTTCGTGCCTGGCGTAAGCTCGCCCTCGAGGATGCGCTCACGCAGCAACGCGTACACCCGGCCGGACCGCGGCCCCAGGCGGTTGATCGCCATTGTATACCCCCGATAGTCAGATAGCACAATTGCGGAAATTGTGCCAAGGCGCCGCGTAGCGCCCTGGCGCGACATGAACATGCTGGCGGGCTTGCTTGCGCCCTGGCTCGGCCCTTCCCCGAGCCACGGAAAGCCCAGGGGCCGGCGGCGCCGTGCCCGCCGGCCCCTGGGCGGCTGTCGGGGAGCCCGTCCTAGCCCCAGGGGCCGAGGAAGGGCTCGCCCTGGTAGGTATCGGACTGGGCGTCGAGCACCTCGGGCCATACGCCCGGCTCGACCTGCCGGCGCTCGCTCGCCGGGCGCGGCCGGCCATCCCAGCCGATCTGCTCCATCTGGTAGTAGAGCTGCACGCAGTGCCCGTCCGGGTCCTGCACGTGCAGCGCGTAGTCGATCCCCGGATACAGCGCGGCCGGGATCTCTACCGCTCGCACGCCCTGCCTGGCGAGGAAGTCGCGGGCGTCGCGGAGCTGCTGGTAGCTGCCGAGCTGCACGCCGAAGGCCATGCAGTTGGTGTGGTCGCTCAGCCCCAGGCGCTCGCG
>Ga0070741_10001787_pt1 | contig 62106 bp, 32 predicted proteins | sample Coa_R1_4_FD_66440 | JGI IMG/M metagenome (GOLD analysis project Ga0070741, IMG submission 66440) | Surface soil microbial communities from Centralia Pennsylvania, which are recovering from an underground coalmine fire - Coalmine... | ecosystem: Environmental > Terrestrial > Soil > Unclassified ...
GATGCCGTAGCCGGCGTCGCCGGGCGTCTGCACCGTCAGCCTCGCGCCCGGGGCAGTCGTCCCGATGCCGACGTCGCCGTTGCGGAGGATCGTCATCCGCGCGCTCGCGTTGAGCTGCGCCTCGCTGTTCGGCGTGCCGCTGTCCCGCACGCGGAATTGCAGCCCGATCGAGTTATTGCCGGCAATCGCCGAGAGCCACTCCAGCCCGTCGGTCAACTGCAACTGCGAGGTCGCTCCGGTCGCCGCGACGTATCGTAGCTTTGCCCCGCCGCCGCCCGTGTTCCAGAGCCGCTGCAGGATGTCGCCCGCGCTTGAACGCTGGAGGTCGAAAACTCCGCCCGGCGCCGCCGTCCCGATCCCGATGTCGCCCGAGGCCGATTCGGTCACCGTCGAGTCAACGAGCGTCGAGCCGTCGGCGGCGAATTTTGCGATCCGGTTGGGCGAGGCGGTGACTGCGGAGGTGCCCTGCTGCTTCTCTTCGGTGACTGTCTTCGTCGTCGGCTTGCGCCGGCCCTCGCCGACCTGCCCCTCACCCGCGCGGTCGCGGTTTCGCGCCGTGGCTTCAATTTCGGCCCCGCCCACGGTGGATTCACTATCCCCGATGACCGTCAGCTTCACGCCGGTGCCGGCCGCCCCCATACTCGCGCTGCGGTCACTGGTCACCCAGATGCGGTCGGCGCTGCTCGGGCGATCCAGAATGACGTGGCCGTGCTGCGTGCGGGCCGCCTGGTCGGTCGCGGTTTTAGTCGTCAGGGTGTAAGCGTAGAGGCCGCTCGCGACCGTCTCGCCTTTCTGATCCTTGAGCGGCCATTCGAGCGCGCTGCCCTGGAGCGTGCCGCTGTCGAAGACGACTTCGCCCTGCTGGTTAGTGACCACGAGGTGCCACTCCGGGACGTCATTGAGTGCGGAGAAACGGACCGCCTCGCGCCCGACGACGATGGTGATCTCCGGCGCCTGACTCGCGTTCTGAGCCTGCGCCCGGACTGAGGCTGAAGCCGCCATCAGTAAGCAGAGACAGATACCGAGCCGAATTATCCTCAACATAACTTCCCTCCTCGATGCTGAATGCCGGCAGTAATCCTGAGCGCACGGCCCGGGGGCATTGGCTGACCCCGGGCCTCGCTGTGCCCACAACATTTGCTCTGCTCAGAAGCCATCCGGGACGAGCCTGGATTGAAGGGCAGACAATCCCGACAGTGTCAGTGAATGCTCCCCGACGCCCCGCGCGCGGGCCGACGATGTTGGCCCGGCTACTGACCGATGCCGGGTTCGCCGGCTGTACTCCTGTCGTTGATCAGGATGGTCGGCCCAAGCGGCGTCAGACGAATCTTCGCCCTCCCCTGATTGGGCGCCGCGAACGGGTGTCCGTCTATCGTCGCCTCGACCTGCGCGCTCCGCAGTTCCAGCACCCCTTCGCCATGGCGGATGCGGCCCTGCCCCCTCAGCGTCAGCCCCCCGAGCCGGCAACTGAGGAAGACGTAATCGCCCGTGATCGAATTGAAACGCAGCGTATCGCCGGTGGCATCGTCCTTCAGCGATACGTCAAGCTCGTCGCCTGCCACCCGCATAATCCTGCCCGTGAAAACCTCGGTGATGAAGATGTCGCCGGACTTCGGGTCGCGCGTCATCCCGGAAGGGCTGATCAGCCCCGTAGCAACTATCTGCGGCGACCCGGTCGGCGAATCGAACCGCAGCAGCCGCCCGGGCGCCTGGGGCTGGGCGAGGAAATTCGTGCTGAATTCGAGAACATAAAACTGCTCGCCGCCCGCCCTGGTTTTCACCGGCACGACATCAATCGCCGTCGTCAGGCCGCCGATGAAGGTGCTGCTGCCGCCCGGCTCCGTGCCGGCCCGGCGCACTTCGGCCTTCCCCGCCGGGAAGGGGAAGCCCGTCAGCAGCGTGACCAGCAGCTGATTGTTAAAGAAGCGAATGCCGTCGGGGACGGCCTCGAAGATGGGCGGCCCGAAGGGGAGCGGGTTGAGCCCCGGCGCGAAGCCGGTCAGCGTCGAGACGGCCCCCGTCGTGAGGTTGATCTTCGCAATCAGGTTGAAGCTCGCATCGGCCACGAACAGGTTGTCGCCGCCGAGCGCCAGGGCGTAGGGGTTTGATGGCCGCGCGATGGCGAACTGGTCGTTCACGAAGTCGGGGAAGTCGGCGAGCAGCCTGACGGTCGCCCTGATCCCCTGTGCATTTGTCAGGGTGAGGGGCGCGGTTGTGAGCGCCGCGTGACCGGCCGGTGAGAGGCTGAAGCCGCTCGCGAGCCGGTCAATCTCCGCTTCAAAATCGACCTGCAAAACCGAACTGAGAATCGGCGAAGCCGGCCCATTCGGGTTCGGCACCGTGGTGCCGGGGAGAGGGCCGGCCACTACTTCGTCACCGGCGCCGATAGAAATGAAGAGTATATTTCCGCGCCTTTCTATTCCTGACGGACCCGAGTTGGCGCCTTCGGGGGCGATGCCCGCGGGCAGGCCGTCGAGCAGGGTGCGGCGTGTGCCGCAGCGGTTGACGAGCGAAATGCGCCCGGTGTTGCGGCCCGTGCCGGCTTCGGCGACGAGCAGATTCCCGGCGTCGGTCATGGTGATTTTGGCCGGGTTCTGCAACCCGGTGGCGAGGACCGAAGCGGGCTGCGCGTTAACGTTGAGGTTGCCGAACAGGGCGGCCAGCGCGAGCGGCGCGGCGAGCCGCAGCAAATTCAAGCGAGTCATCATCATTTCTCCTCTCGACTGCGAAGCTGGTTTCGGAAATTCATCGGGCGGTTATGAGTAAGCCTGTGTATCAGTTCGGCCCGGCCCGCAGCCTCATTCGCTGATGGCTTGGGCGATAGCCGTCAAACCACTGCTCCCACGTTGCCAATTGAAAACCGGTGATCGAACCACAACGTCAACGTCTGGCCCCTGCCCGGCCCTCTCCGCTGACCGCGAGCCATTATGTTCACAGGTGCAGCCATCCTACTTTTTTCGATTGTGGCGCGTAACTACGTATGTATGCGGGTAGGGGGAAAGGATGAGGGATGAGGGATGAATAAAGGAGGGGCTTATCCCCTGTTCATTCCTCATCCTTCACACGAGCCGTTCGCGGAGGGCTTTGGCGACGGCTTCGGATTTGGAATGGACCTGGAGCTTTTCGTAGATGTTTCTGAGGTGGAAGGAGACTGTGTGGATGCTGATCCCCAGCTCGGCCGCCGCCGTCTTGTAGTTGTGTCCTTCGACCAGCAACTTTAACAGCTCCGTCTCCTGCGGCGTGAGGTTGTGGCTGGCTTTTTCGGGCGGGCGAAACTTCCTGAACAACCTGACGACGCGCCGCGCCACTTCGGGCGACATCGGCGCGCCTCCTGAATGCACTTCTCTCAAACACTCAAGCAATCGCGCCGGTTGCGTGTCTTTGAGGAGATACCCGGAAGCCCCCGCGCACAGCGCGTTAAAGATCTCTTCTTCGTCGTCGTAGATCGTCAGCGCGACTATCGGCAGATCGGGATAGCGCTCTTTGAGGATGCGGATCCCTTCGGTCCCGCTCATGCCGGGAAGCCCGATGTCTGTCAGGATCACGTCGGGCAGTTCGTGGCCGATCAGTCTGAGCGCCTCTTCCATCGAGCGGAAGCTGGCGGCGCAGCGAAACCCCGGGGTGCCGTTAATCAGGACGGCCAGCCCCTCGCGCACCTCGCGCTGGTCTTCGATGATCGCCACCCTGATCGCAGCCGGCGGCCCAAGGCCCTGGATTTGAGTTCCCTTTTGCACCTGATCCTCTTCCTCGGGCAGGTTCTGATTCTTATGAAGCACGCCATAGTCTACATCGGAAAACGCCGCCGGATACCTGCGTATTCAGGCGGGGTGGTCTGCGTACAGCATTTCGATTGAGCAGGCAGGCTGCCGGTGGCAATGTACAGGGAGCTGCCAGCTCCCTGCCGCCCGCGATTACTGTTGTCCCGGAGTCAGCAGGGAGCTGGCAGCTCCCTGTACATCCATCTGAGAACCGCTGTAAGAAAAACGATCCGCCAGGGAACATCAAAAGGAATCTTTCTTCCCTTTGCGACCGTTCGTCTCTCTTCGTGTAACTTCGTGGATGAATCCTCTGCTGACGGGCACACTGAGCCGGACTGTCGTGCCCTGGCCCTCCCGCGAGACAATCTCAAGTTTGCCGCCAAAGCTTTCCGCGCGCTGCCGCATGCCGGCCAGGCCCTGCCCATCGCTTGCTTCCGTCGCGTCAAACCCCTGGCCGTCGTCGCGCACGCTGAGTAAGAGCCACCCGCTTTCGATTCTCACCTCGATGGCCGCATTCGCGCAGTCGGAGTGGCGGGCCACGTTGTTGACGGCCTCCTTGAAGGTGAGAAAAACATCGCGGCGCACTTTGGGACTGAGCTTCAATTCCCGATCATGATCCGGCGCAGAAAAGCGGAATTCGATGTCGCGGCTCGTGAAGATGTCGCTCGCGAACCCGCGCATGCGCCGCGTCAGGTCGAGTAATTTATCCCGCCTGGGGTTGATCGCCCAGACGATGTCCCTCATCGAAGCGACTGACTCGCGCGAGATGGTGGCGATTGACGTGAGCGTGCTGTCAGCGGGACTATGGCCAGCGCCCAGTTGCTGGTGCGCGACCTCGCTCAGGATGGCGATCTTCGTCAGGTTCGCCCCGATGTCGTCGTGGAGGTCAGCGGCGATGTGCGTGCGCATCTGCTCGATCCTGAGTTGCTGCCTGAGGCGATAGCGATAAGCCGCGTAAATAATCAGCCCTGTCGCGAGCGCCATGATCGTCACAAACCACCATCGCTGCCAGAGCGGGGGCAGGATGGTGAATGAAAAGCTGGCGGGTGACCGGCTCATCACGCCGTCGGCGTTGGCCGCCCGCACCAGAAAGCGATAGCGGCCCGGCGCGAGATTGGCGAAATTGACCGTGCGCTGATCGGCGAGCTGGCTCCAGTCCTCGCCTCCGCCTTCGAGCTTATACTGGTAACGCAGACCTTCGCCGGGGCCGAACCCTAAAGCCACGAAATCAATCTGAAGTTGATTCTTGTCAGGGCCTAGTTCAACTGAAGCAATCTCCGTTTCGCCGAGCGCCGAAATCTGACGCGCCTCCCCGCCGATGCGCAATCCGGTAATCAGAACCGGGGGCGGCGACCGGGGCGGGTCCGGTTGAGGACTCAGGCGTGACAAGCCGACTTTCCCGCCGAACCACAGATCACCTTTCCGGTCGCGAAACGCGACCAGCACTTCGCCCGAAATCAGGCCATCGGCGGCAGTAAAGACTTTGACGCGACTGGTCGCCGGATCGAGCCGGTCCAGTCCGCGCGCCGTGCCGACGTAGAGGCGCCCGTACCGGTCTTCGGTGATGCAGTTGATGCTGTTGCTCGAGAGTCCCTGTGCGGTGGTGTAAGTGATGAACTGAGGCCGCTCCGCGTTTGTGTCATCCAGGCGAGCCAGGCCGCCCAGCGTTGAAGCGATCCACAATCGGCCCGCGTGATCAGGGTAGAGGTCATAAATCCTGCCCTCCGGGAGGCCCTGCTCGGGGGTGAAGACCGTGAAGCGGCCATCCCTGAAGCGAGCCAGGGCACTGGTCTCAAATCCGACCCAGAGATTCCCCGCGCGGTCTTCGCTGAACGCATAAGGGATCGGCGTATTCGGCGGCAGGCCATCGGATTGCCCGTAGTGGTGAAATGTTTCCGTAGCTCGCTCCCAGCGCGTGATCCCGCTTCGTGGTTCCGCGAAAGTCGCAATCCAGATATCCCCGCGCGAGTCCTCGTACAGGCGGATGACGTCGTTCGAAGCCAATCCGTCCTTCGTCGTGTAAATCGCTTTCGGCGGCGTGGCGGCGAGCCCGCCGACGCGATCTACTTTCGGATAGCGTACTAACCCCTGGCCGGTGGGGAGCCACCATTCTCCGGCGCGATCCTGAAGGGTAAGTTGATTCCAGCCCCAGCCGAAGTCGGTGAGGCCTCGGGGAAGCCGGGGGCGGGTCGCCGTGAATCTCTTTCCATCAAACCAGCTGACAGGCTTCACACTCGGCAGGATAGTCATCGCGCCCAGTTCCCCGGCGCGGCTTTCAAACACGGAGGAGACGCGAGACTCGCCGAGGCCGTCGGCCTCCGTCCAGGTGGTGAATCCGTTTCGCGCCAGCTTGAGCGCGCCGTTGTCGGTCCCGATCCAGAGATTGCCATCGCGGTCTTCCGCCAGCGTCTGCACAAACAACCTGTTCGGACCCGGCTCGCTCACATATTGGCGAAACCTTGTGTCATCGCCGCCGGCCTGAGGAACGAACTCGACGAGCGCCGTAACCAGGCCGACCCACAACTGCCCCGTGGACGATTGAAACAGCGATCTCGTGTTCGGATTGGGAAGTCCATTTTTCTCTGTGTAGACGCGGACGATCCTGGGTCGCCAGGTTCCCGGTTCCAGCACGATCTGCGCCAGGCCTTTTCGTGTCCCGACCCATAATTGCCCGTCGGTATCCGTAAGCAGCGTCAGCAGGTCGTTCGCCGGCAGACCATGCCCGGTGGTGAAGCGCTCCGTGCGGCCATCAGGCCAGCGGCGGTATAGTCCACTCCCGGCGCCGATCCACAAGGCGCCCTGCCGGTCCTCTGCCAGCGCATGCACGATCATATCGTTCTCGACTTCTCGCGGAAGCCCGATCTCGACGAAGCGAACCGTCCACTCACCGCCCGTCTTTTCCAGCCGGTAGAGTCCACGTCCGGCTCCGCACCAGACCGCGCCTGTGCGATCCTCCAGGAACACGTTCACGCTCCCTGCTTTTGAATGATCATTCGGGCGGTAGAAGACAAACATCGGCTCGTCCGCTGTCGGTCGAGGGTTATTCTGATCGGCTGGCAACTGACGGCGGACGACGGATGACGGGCGGCCTTTGGGATTAAAGCGGCAGAGGCCGCTTTCAGTGCCCAGCCAGTATTCGCCCTCACGCGTCTCCAGCATGTTTCTGATCTGACTGTCGGGCAAGCCCTGTTCGACGCCGTAATTCGTGAATGTGTAACCGTCATACCGAGACAACCCATCCCCCGTGCAAAACCACAGGAAGCCGCGCGAATCGCGCATAATCCGGTTGACGGCGTTTTGCGCCAGGCCGTCAGCGGTGGTGTAGGTTTTGATCGGAAGCTGCTGCGCCCCGGTCAGGGATGGAATGACCATGAGCGAGAAGGCCAGCCACCGGAGCTGGCGGTGCGGCGTGCTGGAAATGTAAGCGGCCATCCAAACCTCCGGCCCGTGGCCGAAAAGTAATGCGAATTCTGACAAAGCCGAGTCTGGTTTTGTATTTTGCAGATCAGGTCTGATTTCGCAATAGTCACCCGTGTCAGCGGGCCCGGCGCATCGGCCGCTTTCGCCCGCCCGGTTATCAACTCAGCTTATACTCTGCATTATTCTTTTGAATTTTACTTATGCCCGGCCCGTGGGTAGACTCTGCTTCGCAACATCATTCCACGGTTGATGGGGATTCCATATGTCAGCAAACATTCCGGTCCGGTCTGAGTATTCGAGGCCGGCTTCAGTCAATCTGCTGGTGCGCCTCTTCCGGTCTTCGCTCGGCCGGAAGTACGTGGTCGCGGTCACGGGCTTTCTGCTCTTCGGCTTTATCGTCTTCCACCTGCTCGGCAACCTGCAGATCTTTCTCGGCCTCGACGCGATCAATACTTACGCGCACTTCCTGCAATCCATCCCGGAGTTGCTCTGGCCGGCGCGCATCCTGTTGCTCCTGGCGGTCATCCTGCACATCGTCACTTCGGTGAAGCTCTGGCAGGAGAACCGCGCGGCGCGGCCCGCGAAATACGGCACGGGCAAGCCGCCGGCCGCGGCCAGTCTCGCCGCGCGCACGATTATCATCAGCGGGGCCGTCATCTTCGCGTTCATCGTTTTTCACCTGATGCATTTCACGCTCGGGCTCGTGGACGCGAACTTCCCGCGTTACACCGACTATCAGGGCCGCCACGACGTTCACCAGATGGTGATTGACGGGTTCGCGAATCCGTTCATCTCCGTGTTTTATATCGTCGCGATGGGCCTCGTCTGCCTGCACCTGAGCCACGGCGTGAGCAGCATCTTTCAGTCGCTCGGCGTCGGGCACCGGGCCGCCTTCGACAAACTCGCGAAGGCCGCCGCGCTCGTGATCTTCATCGGCAACTGCGCCATCGTCATCGCCGCCTGGGCCGGACTTATTAAATGAAGTGATGACTTATACAGTGAACATTCCGGCATCAGCTGAAGCAACCAGTGGCGGGAAGCCCGATATTATCTGAACTCATCTATGTCAATCACACTCAACGCCGGCGCCCCTTCAGGCCCGCTCGAAACACGGTGGTCGCGCCACAAGCAGGAGCTGAAGCTGGTCAACCCGGCCAACAAACGCAAATTCGAGGTCATCGTCGTCGGCACCGGGCTCGCCGGGGCTTCGGCCGCCGCGACGCTCTCGGAACTCGGCTATCAGGTCAAGGCCTTCTGCTTCCAGGACAGCCCGCGCCGCGCCCACAGCATCGCCGCGCAGGGCGGGATCAACGCCGCGAAGAATTACCAGAACGACGGCGACAGCGTCTACCGCCTCTTTTACGACACGATCAAGGGCGGCGACTTCCGCGCGCGCGAGTCGAACGTCTACCGCCTCGCCGAAGTCTCGGTCAACATCATTGACCAGTGCGTCGCGCAGGGCGTGCCTTTCGCCCGCGAATACGGCGGCAAGCTCGCGAACCGCTCGTTTGGCGGCGCGCAGGTGTCGCGCACCTTTTACGCCCGCGGTCAGACGGGCCAGCAGCTGCTGCTCGGCGCGTACTCGGCGCTCTGCAAACAGATCGCGGCGGGCGGCGTGCGGATGTACCCGCGCACCGAGATGCTCGACATCGTGCTGGTCAACGGCCACGCCAAAGGCATCGTCGTGCGCGACCTGGTGACCGGAAAGATTTCGTCGCACTCGGGCGACGCGGTCGTGCTGGCGACGGGCGGTTACGGCAACGTCTATTACCTTTCGACCAACGCGCGCGGGTGCAACGTGACGGCCACGTTCCGCGCTTACAAAAAAGGTGCGGCCTTCGCGAACCCCTGTTACACGCAGATTCACCCGACCTGCATTCCCGTGAGCGGCGAACACCAGTCAAAGCTGACGCTCATGTCCGAGAGCCTGCGCAACGACGGGCGCGTGTGGGTTCCGAAAAAGGCGGGCGACCAGCGCCGGCCCTACGAGATTCCCGAAGCGGAGCGCGACTATTACCTCGAACGCAAGTACCCGAGTTACGGCAACCTCGCGCCGCGCGACATCGCCTCGCGCGCCGCGAAAGAAGCCTGCGACAAGGGCCTTGGCGTCGGCCCCGGGGGACTCGGCGTCTACCTCGATTTCGCCGACGCCATCAACCGGCTCGGCCAGCAGGTGATCAGCGACCGGTACGGCAACCTCTTCGACATGTACCAGCGCATCACGGGTGAGAACCCGTACCAGCTGCCGATGCGGATTTACCCGGCCGTGCATTACACGATGGGCGGCCTCTGGGTTGATTACAACCTGATGAGCAACGTGCCGGGGCTGTTCGTCATCGGCGAAGCGAACTTCTCCGACCACGGCGCGAACCGGCTGGGCGCGTCGGCCCTCATGCAAGGGCTGGCCGACGGCTATTTCATCCTGCCCTACACCATCGGCGGTTATTTCGCGGCGACCCGGGAAAAGCGCCCGGCCGCAGATCACCCCGAATTCGTCAAAGCCGAAGAGGACGTGAACGCGCGCATCAACGCGCTGCTTTCGGTCCGCGGCAAGCGCACGGTCAATGATTTTCACCGCCAATTGGGCCGGCTCATGTGGGATCAGGCCGGGATGGCGCGCAACGAGGCGGGATTGAAGAGGGCGCTCAATGAGATCGTCGAGATTCGCCGCGAGTTCCACCAGAACGTCAACGTGCTGGGCGGCAATGAGGAATTCAACCAGGCGCTCGAACACGCGGGCCGCGTGGCCGATTTTATGGAGTTCGCCGAGTTGCTCTGCCTGGACGCGCTGCACCGCAACGAATCCTGCGGCGGCCATTTCCGCGAGGAGTACCAGACCGAGGACGGCGAGGCGCTGCGCGACGACGAGCATTTCGCCTACGCGGCGGCGTGGGAATACCGGGGCGGCGACCAGTACCCGCTGCTCAACAGGGAGCCCTTGGTCTACGAGTTCGTCAGGATGACGCAGAGGAGTTACAAATAGCTGTCAGCGATCAGCGGTCAGCTTTCAGCTTTATCCGTGTTCCGGAATTGCCAGGAGAGGGAGCGGGATCTGTGAAAAACTTCAGGGATCTGGATGTCTGGGAGAAGGCGCATTTCCTGACGCTTGAAGTTTATAAAGTCACTACGTCTTTCCCGAGAGAAGAATTATTCGGGCTGACCAGCCAGATGCGGCGGGCGACGGCCTCAATTCCGTCCAATATCGCTGAAGGCTGCGGGAGAAGCAGCGATCCGGACTTTGCGCGCTTTCTCCAGATCGCGATGGGTTCATCCAGCGAGGTTGAGTATCAGCTCCTGCTGGCCCGCGACCTGAATCTTATCAGTTCGACTGATTACGCCCGGCTGAATGGTCAGGTCTCCGAAGTGAAGCCTATGTTGACTTCCCTGATTCAGAAAGTGCGGAGTTAAAAAGATTCATCAAAAAAGGAAAAGCTGACCGCTGATGGCTGACAGCTGACAGCTTCTGAGAAAAATGAACCTGACCCTGAAAATCTGGCGGCAGGAGAATGCAAATGCGCCCGGCCGGTTCGTCGAATACAGGACTGACAAAGTCATCCCGGACATGTCGTTTCTGGAGATGCTCGACGTGTTGAATGAAGAGCTGACCGGGAAGGGCGAAGACCCGATTGCCTTCGATCACGACTGCCGCGAGGGGATCTGCGGGATGTGTTCGCTTGTGATCAACGGCAGGCCGCACGGGCCGCTCGACGGCTGCACGACCTGCCAGCTGCACATGCGCGAATTCCGTGACGGCGACACGATCACGATTGAGCCCTGGCGCGCGCGGCCTTTCCCGGTCATCAAAGACCTCGTGACCGACCGCCGGGCGTTCGACCGCATCATTCAGGCCGGCGGGTTCGTCACGGTCTCGACCGGCGGCGCGCCCGACGGCAACGCGATCCCGATCCCGAAGGAAGACTCCGACAAGGCGATGGACGCGGCGCAGTGCATCGGCTGCGGCGCCTGCGTCGCGGCCTGCAAGAACGCTTCGGCCATGCTGTTCACTGCGGCGAAGGTTTCACACCTGGCGTTATTGCCGCAGGGCAAGGTCGAGCGCCACCGCCGCGCGCTCGGGATGGTCGCGCAGATGGACGCGGAGGGCTTCGGCAACTGCACCAACATCGGCTCGTGCGAGGCGGTCTGCCCGAAGCAGATCAGCCTCGAAACCATCGCCCGGATGAATCGCGAATACTTCGTCGCCCAGCTCAAAAGCGTGGGGAAATAGACCGCGGGCGCACGCACACTGCCTGCCCGCGGTTCTGCGAAAGACCCTGCCGGATTCAATCACACCCTGCTGTCAACCGGCGTCCGGGTTGTGCTGCTTTTGTATTCACCCCGATTCAGAGTACGATTCTGTTTCCGTCACTGACGGGTCTGACTATCCACCCCCTCTGATTTCCGACCCGGGAGACTCCATGAAATATTTCATTGCCGCGTGCCTCGTGCTGCCATTCCTGTCACTGGCGGGTTTCCCGCAGATGCCAAAGATCCCTGAAACAAAGCCCGTGCCGGCTGCCCCCGGGAAGCCCGCGCTCAGGCCGCAGGCTTCACCGCTCTCGCCGCTCATCTGCGCGGAGGGGAAATTTTCATTCACCGGCAACGGCCAGCCGCTGGGCAGCGAGACATACAAAATCACCTGCAACCCGGGCGGGGGCTTTTCAGTCACCGGGCACACCGAACTCTCGGTTCCCGGCAACCCGCTGGTCCTCAGTTTCCCCGACCGCCGGCACGTCGAATTCTCAACCCCGGACAAATCACTGACGCTCGACACCAGGTTTGAAGCCGACCGGAAAGGCGCGCCCGTTCAATTCTCCGCGAAGGGTTCACACGGGAATGAGCCGGTCAGCGTGAGCATCGCGGTCGCCGGCAGGCGAGCCGCAATTGAGATCGCCGGGCGCGAAAAACAGACCGCCACCGCGGACGGCTCGCCACTCTTTGTGGATAATGTCTTTTACCTCTACCAATTCATCCTTGGGCGCTACGACGCGAGCAGGGGCGGGAAACAGACGATCCCGGTCTTCCCGAACGGCGGCATGAAGATCGAGCTGGCCGCGCGTGATCGGGCCGAAGCTTCAGACTTCGACCGCTATCAGATCACGAACGAGCGTAATGACCTGCTGGTGGTCTGGCTCGATGATAAAGGTCAGATCGCACTGCTCAGCATTCCCGACAAAAACCTCGCCGCCATTCGCCACGGGCTTGAAGAGCAGGCCGCGAAACTGATCGCCGCCTTCAAAGCTTCCGGCCACGCGGCTTCCGCCGAGGCCCCGCCCGAAGCATTGATCGCCGCCATCACAAAAAGCGACCTGGCCGCCGTCAGGGCCGAAATCGCCGGGGGCGCGAACGTCAATTTCACGGACGACAACGGCGCCTCGCTGCTGCTCTTCGCGGTCGTCAAAAGCAGCCCGCAGGTCGTCGGCGCACTGATCAACGCGAAAGCGGACGTGAACGCCAGAGCCCCGAACGGGTGGACGCTGCTGATGGTCGCCGCCGATCAGGGCAAGGCCGAGGTCGTGCAGATGCTGCTCAGGGCGGGCGCGGACCCGAAGGCGGCGACGAGTGAAGGCGTCACGGCTCTGGCGATAGCCGGTCGCAAGAATCAGACGGCGATCAGCGAGATGCTCAGGAAAGCGGGCGCGAAGGAGTAAGCGGTCTTTACCTTCAGGCCCAATCTTCACCTCTTCCTTGCCAGTTCGCCGTCCGGCGTGCTATCCCAATGGCAGGCATCTGAATGTGACATCACAATCTCAAAACGCCTGATCACGGAAGGCTCAATGAACAGAATTCTGGTGACATCTCTGCTCGCGCTCGCGGCCTCCGCCCCGACTATTCTGCTCATCAGTTGCGCGAATCGGGGCTTCACTTTCGGCGGGGAGAAGCCGCAGGTCTTTTCCGGCACGATTGAGACGCGCGAGATTCGCGTCGGCTCCAAAGCCGGCGGGCGCGTGACCGGGGTGCTGGTCGAGGAGGGGCAGGCGGTCGAGCCGGATCAGCCGCTCGTGCGCTTCGACGTCGCCGAACTCGAGGCGCAGCGCTCGCAGGCCGAGGCCCGCATCGCCCAGCAGCGCGCGCGGCTCGAGCGGCTCCAGCACGGCGCGCGGCCCGAAGAGATCGCGCAGGCCCGCGCCGCGACCGAAACGGCCCGGGCGAGTTACGAAGCCGTCCGCACGTGGCCGCGGCCCGAAGAGGTCGAGCAGGCCCGCGCCTCGCTCGCCGCCGCCGAGGCCGACCTCGGCAACGCCCAGTCGGCCTTCGAACGCGCCCAGCGCCTGCGCGCCACGGGCGACATCTCGCAGCAGGAATTCGATTCGGCGAAGTTCCGGCTCGAAAACATGCGCGCCCGACGCGACGCCGAAAAGAAGCGCCTCGACCTGCTGCAGAACGGCAGCCGCCCCCAGGACGTGCGCGCCGCCCAGGAGCGTTACCGTCAGGCGCAGGAGGCAGAGCGGCTGGTGCGCGCCGGGCCGCGCACTGAAGAGATCGCCGACGCGAAGGCACAGCTTGCGGAAGCGCAGGCCAGACTCGAACAGATCAAAGTCCAGCTGGCCGAGGGCGAAGTGAAGGCGCCGTCCAAAGCCATCGTCGAGGCCGTCTCGGTGCGCCCCGGCGACCTGGTCACGCCCAACCAGACGATTGCGAAACTGCTCGAACGTGATCAAATCTGGGTGCGCATCTACATCCCCGAACCACAGCTCGGCAACATCAGGGTCGGCCAGCACGCCAAAGTCAAAGTTGACACTTTCAGGGATCAGTCTTTCGACGGAGTCATCGAACAGATCAACGAGCAGGGCGAATTCACGCCGCGCAACGTTCAGAGCCGCGACGAACGCAACCATCAGGTCTTCGGCGTCAAAGTGAAAATTGACAACCGCGAAGGCAAACTTAAATCGGGGATGGCGGCGGACGTGACGCTGGAGAACAGGTGACCACCGAATCAATAATCACGAAAGGAGTCAGTCGGAATGAGGCAAATGTTTGCGCTGATCTACAGCCAGGGCCCGGCATGGGTTGAAGGCAGGCCGGCCTCACAGCAGCCGCTCGGCGAGCATGCCGATTACATCCACGGCCTTTTTCAGCAGGGGAAACTGATCATGGCGGGCCCCTTCACCGACGACGCGGGCGGACTGGCTGTGATCGAGGTTGATGGCGCGGAGGAGGCCGCAAATATCATGGCCGGTGACCCGGCAGTCACCAGTCAGATTATGACCTGCGAGATGCACCCCTTCGTCAGAGTCCCCTGGGAACAATACGAACAGATCAAAGCGAGGCGGTCATGACCACTATGAAAAGAGCGTTTCTGTCTTCAATCGCAGTCCCGGCCGTTCTGCTCGTCGGCGTCCTGTCTCTGTGCGCCATCGGGCTGCCGCAGGGCTCCGCATCCGCCGACGGCAAAAAGGCGGCGAAGCGGCTGCTCTACGTCGCCGAACCCGGCATCCGCAATTACCTCGAATACGGCGGCCACGGGCTGCTCGTCTTCGACATTGACAACGGGCACAGGTTCGTCAAACGCATCCCGACCTCGGGGCTCGACGACAGCGGCAAGCCGCTCAACGTCAAAGGCGTCTGCGCGAGCGCCGTGACGAAGCGGATTTACGTCAGCACGACGAAGACGCTGACCTCGCTCGACCTCGTCACGGAAAAGATCCTCTGGGAGAAGCCCTACGAAGGCGGCAGCGACCGGATGGCAATTTCGCCCGACGGCAAAATCATCTACCTGCCGTCACTCGAAGGCGACCACTGGCACGTGATTGACGCCATCACTGGCGACGTGATCAAAAAGATCGTCCTCAACTCCGGCGCGCACAACACGGCCTACGGCCGCGACGGCAAATACGCCTACCTCGCCGGGCTGCGGTCGAACAGGCTGGCGGTGAGCGACACCAGCAGCCACACGGTCGTCAAAAAGGTCGGCCCGTTCGGCAGCAGCATCCGCCCGTTCACGATCAACGGCTCGCAGACGCTCTGCTTTGTGAATGTGAATGAGCTGCTCGGCTTCGAGGTCGGCGACATCGTTTCGGGCGAGAAGCTCTACCGCGTCGAAGTCGAAGGGTACAGCAAAGGCCCCGTCAAGCGGCACGGCTGCCCGAGCCACGGCATCGCCCTGACGCCGGATGAAAAAGAGATCTGGCTGGCCGACGGGGCGAACAGCCGCATCCATATTTTCGACGCGACGGTGATGCCGCCGAAACAGGTCGCGAGCATCGCGCTCCGCGACCAGCCCGGCTGGATCACGTTCAGCATTGACGGGCGGCTGGCGTGGCCTTCGACCGGCGACGTGATTGATGTGGCGACAAGGAAAATCATCACCACCCTGACGGACGAGAACGGGACGGCGGTGCAGAGCGAGAAGCTGCTGGAGATTGACTTCGACGGGAAGCAGCCGGTCCGCGCCGGGGATCAGTTCGGAATTGGCGCCGCGACAAAGAATAAAACTGAACGCAGGAAATAAAGTTACGCCTCAGCAGATAAAAGCCCGTTAAAATCAACCCGAACAGATGGACACCAGTCCGGGGACGCAGGCTCGCACGGCGTGCGTCCCCGGACGTTGTCGCGTTTCTGATTTACGCACACCCTTCAAATAAGGCACGCGCCCCATTGATGACAGGAGTGAAGCAATGAAAGACTCCCCCAACCTTCAAACGGCGTGGCATCCTCGTCTGGTCCGCGCGATGCTGGCGCTGGCCGTGGCTTGCGCTTCCCTGCCCGGACTGGCGCAGACTTCGGGACAATCGCGCAGTCCACGCAGAATTACGGCGACCGGAAAAACTCCGCCGGTTGCCGCCCAGACCTCAAAAGAGCAGCCGGCAGCGACGGCCAATAACCCGCGGCTGGTCGTCCAGCTCGGACACGCGGAGCCGATTGATTCGGCGGCATTCTCAGCCGACGGGCGCTACGTCGTGACCGGAAGCTGGAGCGAAGGGGTCGCGATTGTCTGGGAAGCGCGCACCGGCATTGAAATCCGGCGCTTCGCGGGCAACAAGCGCGCGGGCGGGCAGGATGGCTATATGGCCGTCGCCTTCTCGCCCGATGCGACACGCATCGCGGCCACCAGTGAATCCGGTCTCCGCGTCTTTGACATCGCCACCGGCAAAACCGTGCGGCGCTTTCCGCTTGAAGATGTCGGGATGGATGTTTCTTTCTCGGCGGACGGCAAACAGGTCAGCACCGCTGTGACCACGTGGGATCTGATCACCGGACAAGTGGTCCGGCGCAGGCCCGCGAAGCAGGGCGGAGAACTCAAACGCAGGCCCGTCTTCACACCCGATGGCCGATTCCGGGTGGAGTCCGCGCTCGACCCCGCAGAGGATCATAAAAAGACCGGATATCGCTACAAACACGCAGTGATTACGGACACGCGCACCGGACAGGAAGTGCGGCGACTGGTCGGGCATACCGAGACGATCAACGCGCTCGCCGTCTCGCCGGACGGAACGCTCGTGGTCACGGGCGGAGATTACGGCGACGCAACGATCCGTGTCTGGGATGTGGCCACGGGCCGGGAGACTGGTCGGCTTCAGGGTTACTCGACTGGCGGAGTCACAAAGTTCACCACTGACGGTCTGTATACAATGACTGACCTGAATCAGTCGGCGACGTTGCGCGAAGTGACGACGGGCAGAGAGACCGTGTGGGGCGACCGGAACAGCAGTGGCGAGCTGAAGTCGGTCTGTTTTTCGCGTGATCACAAGGTCTTCGGCGTTACGACGGACAAGTTCGCGCAGTTCGTCGAGACGGCGACCGGCAAAGTTCTCCTCACGGCCCCGAGCAGAGGCGAGAAATTGCGGATCGCTGAATTTTCACCCGATGGCCATTATGCCGCCCTCGAAGCCGAGGGCGCGGGTGATTCCGGTGAATGGTCGACACGCATCTGGAACATCTTCGCCAAAGAAAAAGTCAAACGAATCGCGCGTGGCAGCAATGTCCCGATTCACGCCGCGTTTTCTCCTGACGGGAAACTGGGGGCCACGCAGTTTTACGAGGAGTCAGAAACTGCGCCGACGATCGTGCTTTTTGAGAGTGATACCGGCACGGAGCTGCGCAGGTTCAAAATCGGTTCTGATGAAGTCACGTCACTCGCCTTCTCTCCCGATGGCCGCAGGCTGGCGGCATCGAGCGGCGGGATGTCATCCATCATGGATTTCACCGTCGCGCAGGTGTGGGACGTCAAAACCGGGCGGGAACTCGTCAGACTTCGGGGGCACCGGACGACTATCTACGCCGTCGCCTGGTCGCCCGACGGACGCCTGCTCGCGACCGGGGGCGAAGACGCGACGGTGCGATTGTGGGACGCGGTCAGCGGAAAAGAACTACGCCGCCTGCAGGGGCACACCGCCCCCGTTCGCACGGTCGAATTCTCGCCTGATAACAATTTTATTCTGACGCGCAGCGAAGACAACACGGAACGGCTGTGTCGTGCTGACAGCGGCGCGCTGATCGCGCGCATGATCAATCTGGCGAACGGGGACTGGGTGATCATTGATAACGAAGGCCGCTTCGACACCAACAATCTCGACAGCATTCGCGGGTTGCACTGGGTGGTTCCCGATGACCCGCTCAAGCCGCTGCCGCTGGAAATTTTCATGCGCGGGTATTACGAACCGCGGCTGCTGGCGCGGTTGATGGCGGGCGAAAAACTGCCGCCGGTGCCCCGCATCTCCAGCCTCAATCGCGCGCAACCCGGCGTCCGCATCACCGGGATCGCGCCGCAGTCAGACGGCAGCGATCAGGTGACGGTGATGGTTGAAGTCACCAGCACGAACACCGAATTCCGACGCGAAGGACAACCGGTCAGACTGGAATCCGGCGTGTACGATCTGCGCCTGTTCCGCGACGGGCAACTGGTCGCTTATGCCCCGGAACAGGACGGCGTAATCAAAACGGATGGTTCGGGCAAGGCGCTCTTCACCTTCAGAAACATCCGGCTGCCGCGTCGCGCGGACCTGAAGGAAATCGAATTCTCGGCCTACGCCTTCAATACTGACCGGGTCAAAAGCAATACCGCGCGCGCGAAGTTTGCGCCCGGGCGCCCGTTGCCGCAGGTGAAGGGGCGCGCGTATGTCATCACAGTCGGCGTCAACGCTTACGAAAACCCGGCGCTCAATCTGCAATTCGCCGCCAACGACGCACAGCGGCTGCAAAGCCTGCTGACCGAAAAAATCAAAGCCTCGGCGCAGTACGGCGAAGTCATTGGCATCCCGCTCCTGGCCGACTACGAACTGCAACTCGACGGGCGCGTTGTAACGGCCGCCACAGCTTCGAGCGAGGAAAGGAAAAAAGGGAAACTGGTGATCACGGCTCAGTCGGCCACCCGGTCGAACGTGAAGACGATCCTCGACCTGCTGGCCGGGCGAAAAGCTGCGGCGGCAAACCTGGCGGGCATCCCCAACGCCGCGCAACTGCAACCGGCGCGACCGGAAGATCTCGTCATCGTCTCTTTCGCCGGTCACGGTTACGCCGACGGGGCGGGACGTTTTTATCTGGTGACATACGACACCGGGCCGGGCAGCAAACGTGAGGTCACGCCGGAACTGCTGCAAAAAAGTATTTCGAGCGATGAGCTGTCGCTCTGGCTGCGCGATGTGGACGCGGGTGAAATGATCATGATCATTGACGCCTGCCAGTCCGCCGCCGCCATCGAAGGCGCCGGCTTCAAGCCCGGCCCGATGGGCAGCCGCGGGCTCGGTCAGCTCTCCTGGGACAAAGGCATGCGCATCCTGACGGCGACACAGGCCGACAACGTCGCGCTCGAAAACAAACTCATCCGGCAGGGCCTGCTCACTTATGCGCTCGCGCACGACGGGATCGAAATGGGCCGGGCCGATTTCAGGCCGGCGGACAAGGCCATCACGTTTTCTGAATGGCTCGATTATGGCGTCAGGCGTGTGCCGGAATTGTACGCCGAGATCAAAAGCGGTCAGATGCGCGGCCTGCCATCCGGCGCCGAAGAAACAACCAGAGTCATCGTCACAGCCGGAGGGGCTGATGGCAGGCTCCTCGTGAACGATGACAAAGCATCAGGCAAGCCTGCGGCATCGCCGGAGAGACAGACTCAGCAGCCATCGCTCTTCGATTTTTCGCGCCGGAAACGTGACCTGCTGTTGTTCAGAAAGCCGTGAGCCAATCAGGTCGCGGATTCAAATCACAGGACGGCGCCGCAACCGGTTCACGCGTGCGCCGTCTCTTGTTTACTGAGAGCAGCGACGTAATGAATCTGAGTAAAACGGCATGAGACAACCGGTGGGTAAAACCCGCGAGTCGGATGTGCGCCGGGGGCGAGTGCTGTTGACGGTCCTGCTGGCAGCAGTCGCGCTCGCGCCGGGTGTCAACACCATCGCTATAACGAATGACAGCGCCACCCTCCGGCAAACGCCGGCCAGAGACGTGGCCGAAGCAGGAAGACTCAATGCGGAAGTCCTCAGGTTAATCAACGAAGGCCGGTACGACGAAGCCATCCCAATCGCCCAGCGAGTGCTGACCACCCTGGAGAGGGTGCTGGGGCCGCAGCATCCTCACGTCGCCACCTCGCTCAACAATCTGGCATTGCTTTACAAAAGCAAAGGCGAGTACGCAAGGGCCGAGCCGCTTTACCTGCGTGCGCTCTCCATCCGCGAGAAGACGCTGGGCGCACAGCATCCGGAGGTCGCCATCTCGCTCAACAATCTGGCGGCGTTGTACGACACGGCAGGCTATTACGCGAAGGCCGAGCCGCTTTACTGGCGCGCGCTCGCCATCACTGAGAAGACGCTCGGGCCCGGGCACCCCAACGTCGCCACTCTGCTCAACAATCTGGCCTGGCTCTACGACAACACTGGCGAATATGCGAAGGCCGAGTCGCTCTACCGGCGCGCGCTCGCCATCCGCGAGAAGGCGCTCGGGCCGGGGCATCCCGCCGTCGCGCAGTCGCTCAACAACCTGGCTGCCTGGTACGACAGCAAAGGCGACTTTGCGAAAGCCGAGCCGCTTTACCTGCGCGCGCTCGCTATCCGCGAGAGGGTACTGGGCGCCGGACACCCCGATACCGCGACTTCCCTCAACAATCTGGCAGAGCTGTACTGGAACAAAGGCGACTATACGAAGGCCGAGCCGCTTTACCTGCGTGCGCTCGCCATTCGCGAGAAGACGTTCGGGGCCGAACACCCTGATGTCGGGCAACTGCTGAATAATCTGGCGGCGCTCTACAAAAGCAAAGGCGAGTATGCCAGAGCCGAACCGCTCTACCGGCGGTCACTGGTCATCCGGGAGAAAGCGCTCGGGCCGGGGCACCCTGACGTGGCGACGTCTCTGAACAATCTGGCAGCGTTGTATGACAGTCAGGGTGATTATGCGAGGGCCGAGCCGCTCTACCTGCGCGCGCTGGCTGTCAGCGAGAAAGCGCTCGGCCCGCAGCACCCTGATGTCGCGCAGTCGCTCAACAATCTGGCGGGGTTGTATCTCAGCGCTGGCGACTACGCGAGGGCTGAGCCGCTCTACCTGCGCGCGCTCACCATCACCGAGAAGGCGCTGGGGGCAGCACACCCCACCGTCGCCGGCATGCTCTACAATCTGGCAGAGTCGTACCGCGGCAAAGGCGACTATCAGCGGGCCGTCGCCTGCCGAACACGCGCCAACGAGATCAGAGAGCGGGATCTGGCTCGCAACCTCGCCTTCAGTTCCGAACGTCAGAGGCTGCTCTACCTCGAAAATACATCAGGCGGGGTGGATTTCGCCTTGTCGCTCCACACCATCAACGCGCCAAAAGACGTGGCGGCGAGCAGGATGGCGATGGCCGCGCTCTTCTCGCGCAAGGGGCGCGCCCTCGACGCGATGAGCGACACGCTGGCACAAGTGCGCCGCCGCGCCACGCCGCAGGATCGCGCGCTGATCGAGCAATACGCCGCCGCACTCACGCGACTTTCTCAAGCCACGCTCGCCGGGCCGGGCAGCAAGGATCTGGCACAATACAAAGCCGGCCTCGATCAACTCCGTGCGCAAATCGAAACACTCGAAACCAGGATCAGCTTAGACATACAGTTTCAACCCGTCACCTTCGCGGCGGTGCAGCAGGCCATTCCGCCGGGCACCGTGCTGATCGAATTTGCCTCCTTTGTCCCTTACGAGGCCGGAACGCTCAAGGCCAAGCCGCGCCGTTACGTGGCCTACGCGCTCCGCCAGCAGGGGGAGCCGTCGTGGGCCGATCTGGGTGAGGCCGAGCCGATTGATCAGGCCGTCAACGCCCTGCGCGAGGCGCTGCGCGACCGGCGCCGGACCGACGTAAAACAACTCGCCCGCGCCCTCGACGCCCGCGTCATGCAGCCCGTGCGCAGGCTGGTCGGCCAGACGCGCCACCTGCTCATCTCGCCCGACGGGCTGCTCAATCTCGTCCCCTTCGCCGCGCTCGTGGACGAAAACAACCATTACCTCGTCGAGAACTACACGCTCAGCTACCTGACGAGCGGCCGTGACCTGCTCCGGATGCAAGCGCGCGCTCAGAGCCGGCAGGGGGCGATGGTCGTGGCCGATCCCGATTTCGGCGAACCTCGCGCGCAGGCGGGGAGACCGGGGGTGACGACCGGGCGCGCCTTCGATTTATCGAAAGCGTACTTCTCGCCGCTGCCCGGGACCGCCGAGGAGGCTGCCGCGCTCAAAGCGATCCTGCCCGGGGCCGCGGTGCTGACCAGGGCCGAGGCGACCGAAGCCGCGCTTAAAAGAGCATCAGGCCCGAGCGTCCTGCACATCGCCACGCACGGCTTCTTCCTCGAAGACGCTGTCGTCGGTGAGGTGAGGGGGCAGAATCAGCGCCGGCTGCTGCTACAGGAAGAAGCTGTGCCAGCAGGCAGGCTGGAAAATCCGCTGCTGCGTTCGGGGCTCGGGCTGGCCGGAGCCAACCTGAGAAAGAGCGGCGAGGATGACGGCATCCTGACCGCCCTCGAAGTCGCCGGGCTGGATCTGTGGGGCACGAGGCTCGTCGTGCTGTCGGCCTGCGACACGGGCGTCGGCGAAGTGAAGAACGGCGAGGGCGTCTACGGGCTGCGCCGCGCGCTGGTGCTGGCCGGCGCCGAGACCCAGATGATGAGCCTCTGGCCGGTCTCGGACACAGGCACGCGTGACCTGATGATCGAATATTACAAGGCGCTCCGGGCCGGGCAGGGCCGCAGCGAGGGGCTGCGACAGGTGCAACTCAGGATGCTGGGTGACCCGCAGCGTCAGCACCCGTATTACTGGGCCAGCTTCATCCAGTCGGGCGAATGGGCTAATCTGGAAGGCAGGCGCTAAACCGGAACGATCATTTAATGACGGCAATCACGACAGACAAACTGACGATCCGCTTCGGCAGCTTCACCGCCGTCAATGAAGTCAGCCTGAAGGTCAACGAGGGCGAAATCTTCGGCTTCCTCGGCCCGAACGGCTCGGGCAAAACTACGCTGATCAAGGCGCTCTGCGGGCTGCTCAGGCCCGCCGCGGGCAATGCTTCGGTCCTCGGCTTCGATTGCCGCACCGAGGCGGAAGAGATTCGGCAGCACGTCGGCTATATGTCGCAGAAGTTCAGCCTCTACGAAGACCTGACCGTACGCGAGAATATTGATTTTTACGCCGGCGTTTACGGGCTGCGCGGCGATTACCTGAGACGCCGCAAGGAAGAATCCGTCGAGCTGACGCATCTGGGGCCGTATCTCGACCGGCGCGCGGGCAAGCTCTCAGGCGGCTGGAAACAAAGGCTGGCGCTCGCCTGCGCGTTCATCCACGAGCCGAAGCTGTTGTTTCTGGATGAGCCGACCGCGGGCATTGACCCCGTCGCGCGGCGCGAGCTGTGGGATCTGCTCTTCCAGCTTTCGGGGATGGGCGTGACCTTCTTCGTGACGACGCATTATATGGACGAGGCCGAGCGATGCGGGCGCGTCGGATACATTTACCTCTCGAAGCTGATCGCTTACGGCACGCCGGAAGAGCTGAAGGAGGTGCCCGAGGTCACGCCGCCGGGGACGCGCCGCATCGAAGTTGACACGCCGCGCACCGCGGCGGCGCTCGCGCTGCTGCGCAGGAAACCTTACGTCCGTTCGGCGACGATCTTCGGCCAGGCGATCCACCTGCTGATGGACAGGGCGGTTGCGCTCGATGAAGTCAAAGCCGAACTGACCCGCGACGGTTTCCCGCAGGCCGAAATCCGCGAGATTATGCCGTCGCTCGAAGACGTCTTCGTCACGCTGACGCAGTCGCTCAAAGAGGCTTGAGATGAAAACATTCACGCAGGAAAGAAGCGGTCTGGCCACAGATGAGCGCGAAATGACGCGCCTCTCGGGGCCGTTCGCCGGGCTGCTGCCCGTGCTGCGCAAGGAGGCGATCCACCTGCGGCGCGACCCGATGGCGCTCTTTTTCACGGTGCTGATCCCGGTGCTGCAACTGATGATGATCGGCTTTGCGATCAACACGAACGTGCGCGACGTGCCGACGGTCGTCTACGACGCCGCGCAGACGCAGGAGAGCCGCCGCCTGCTCGACCGCTTCGTCAATTCGGGCGACTTCAAGATCATCAGCTACGTGACATCCGACGAGGAATTGAATGGGGCCGTCGTGGCCGGCCGGGCGCAGGTCGGCATCAAGATTCCGCCGGATTATTCGCGCCGCCTGCTCGCGGGCGAAACGGCGAGCGCGCTCGTGCTGGTTGACGGCTCGGACTCGTCGGTGGCGGGCGAAACGTCGAACGTGTCGAATGCGATCACGCTGCAGGAATCGCTCGACCGCGTGCTTGAGCGGGCGAGCGGGCGAGTGTCGCTGCCGATTGAAGCGCGGCGCAAGGTACTCTTCAACCCCGATTCGCGCTCGGCGAATTTTCTGATCCCCGGCCTGATCGTCGTCCTCATGCAGATGCAGACGGTCATGCTGACCACTTTCGCGATTGTGCGCGAGCGCGAGCGCGGGACGCTTGAACAGTTGTATATGACTCCGGTCGCGCCGCTCGGCCTGATGGTCGGCAAGATCATTCCCTACCTCGTGGTCGCTTTCGTCGAGCTGTGTCTCGTGCTGACGCTGATGGTCTGGGCCTTCAGCGTCCCGATCCACGGCAGCCTGCCGCTGCTGCTCGGGCTGGCGGTGCCGTTCATGCTGACGATGCTGGGGGTCGGGCTGCTGATTTCGACGCGCGCGCAGACGCAGAACGAGGCGATGCAGATGTCGTTCGGCACGATGATGCCTTCGATCTTCCTCTCGGGTTACATCTTCCCGATTGCGGCAATGCCGCTCGGGTTCCGCTTCATCAGCCAGCTCATCCCGACGACCTATATGATCCAGATCGCGCGCGGCATCATCCTGCGCGGCGCCAGCCTCTATGACCTGCGCCAGCCGGCGCTCGTCCTGACGGGCATGAGCATCCTCCTGATCTTCATCAGCGCGATGCGGTTCAGGAAGAAAGCAGCGTAAGGCAAAAGGCAAATATCAAAAGTCAAAAGTAAGAACCGTCCCGACAAGCCCGGCTCGTCGTGGCGGACCGGCCTTCCTACTTTTGACTTTTGATATTTGCCTTTTGCCTTTTTACTTTCCGTGTTACCGGATCAGCACCGGCCCACCGGTGTCCCACTGCCTCAGAAACACCGCCTTGTTGATAGCGAGCGGGGCCGCGAAGTAGGTGCCGGGGTTGATGAAGATGTGATCCCCGGATTTCGCCGCCGCGACCGCCGCGTTAACGGTGGGGCACGGGGCCTGATACGTGCAGGCCGTGTTCGTCGAGCTGGCGCCGACACTCGCAAACTTCGCAAAGCTGTTGATCAGGTTCTTGCGATTCGCGGTGGTCGTCAGCACGTTGAGTGCCCGGCTGATCTGCCCGGAGGTGATCTGATCGCGGCAGGTCTTGCCGGAGTAAGACATCAGGTTGCGCGTCGGCGGGTTGTAAAGCGTCTTGTCACAGCCGCCGGGCAGTCCGGCCGAATTGTCGTAGTTGCAATTCCCGTCCACGCGTAGCGTCTTGTCCGCCTTCTCAAGGCCCGGGTCGGCCGCCGTGTCGCACACCAGGTCTCCGGCGGTGGAGCAGTTGTTCTCGCTCGGGCACTCGACGCCGAACTTCGTCTCGTGCGTGTGGTAGAGGTCGAAGTAATGCCCGATCTCGTGCGGGAACGAGGACGGGTTGGTCGCGACACCCGAGCAGTTGATGTCCATCAGCACGCCCTGCGGGTTGTCGGTCGTGAAGGTTGATTCGCCGCACAGGCCCGCGAGGTTGGTGAAATAGACGTTGATCGTGTCGGCCACCGGGTTGACCATGCGCAGCTGATCGCGCTGCGCACGGCTGTCCGGGATGTTGAAGAAGGTGTCGTTGTCAATGTAGTCAATATCGCCGTAGATGAAGAACTGAATGCCGCCCTGCTCCCACGCCCGGTTCAGGTCCTGCATCGCGACGGCCAGTTGACTCACCGAAAGGCCGCCGGTGCGATCGCTCTGTCGCACGATGTGAATGGTCAGCGGCACGTAGTAAGGCGCGTTCGCCTGCGGTGCCATGACCCGCCCGCCGAGCGCTGCCGCGCGGGCCAGTTCGACCTTGAGCTGGCCTTCCGGGATGGTGGTGCCGCACTCCCTCTTCTGTTCCACTTCCTGCGCTTTTTCCTGAGCGCGGGGCGCCGGCATGGTTGCCAGCGCCAGAGTGATTGCGAGAACGAAAGCTGTCAGTAAACGCATGATCATTTCCTCCTTTCTTTGTCAGGTTCGTTACTGCAGCGTGACGAGGACGAGGACCATCCCGCGGCCTTCCTTCAGGCCGGTCATGGCCTTGCCGATGATCGCACCCTGGGCTTTCGCCTGATCGGTGACTTTCATCGCGTGGCCGGGCGTGTCTGAAGTCGTGAGCAGGTCGCCGGGCTCAATCGCGCCCTGCGAGGCGTCAACCTTGCAGTAGACGCGACCACTCAGCGCCACTGGATGTTTGCCGTCGGCGAGCGTGCCTTCCTGCCCCATCCTCATCCCGGCCCGGACGCCGCCCGCGCCGCTGATGATGCCCGCGACACGGCGGTCATAAGCATGGTTGCTGAGCGCCAGCTTGCCGGGGTCGGTCGGGTCAATCGAAACCACCATGCCCGGCTCAACTTCCGGGGCCGCTTCCTCTTCGTCCGTGGTCGGCGCGACGTTGACGTCGAAGTTCTCGGCAAAGTCGGCGCCGTTGATCCTGAGCATCCGCACGCTCACTTCGCCCGCGTCGCTGATGCTGAGGTCGTAGTTGGCAGGGGCGGTCGTGGTCGCCGGGTCACTCGTGGTGCGGAAGAAATAGAGGCCGCCGTTGGTGTGGCCGATCCCGAACCGCTGCCCTGCGGCATTCGCTTTCCATGCGATGGCGCTGGCGTTTTCAAGTTCCATCGCCCCGCCCCATCCGTTCCTCGTCCAGGTCGGGCCGCGCCCAAGGCTCAGCTGGTGATTGGGGTAGGCAGTCCCGATCCCCACGTTGCCGGAATCCTTGATCACCATTCTCGGGACGTAAACGTATTTGCGGGTGGCGAAGATGCCGCCCGATTGCTGGTAATAGCCGTGGAAGAAATTCAGGTCGCCGTGCGCGCTCTGAATCCGGTGGCCGCTCTGGAAAAAGAAATCGTTCGAGTCCTGCAAATTGATGAAAGGCTCATAGCCGCGCGCGGTGAGCGCATCCTGCCCCTCAATCGTCACGCGGCTCGATGACGGGCTGGCCGTCCCGAAACCGGCAGTGCCCTTGACCACCAGATCGTTCTTTCCGGGATTGGCGAAAGCGTAGCTGTCGGAAACCAGAACGCCGCCGGCTTTGATGCCCGAAGCGCTCGGGGCCTCGGGAGAGTTGATGAGTTGAAGATACCTGTTCTGCTCGCCGCCTCCGGCCGCGGTGTAGAGGACCGGGCTGCCGCCGGCATCGAGCGTCAGGTGGCCTCTGACATCGAGCGTCGTGACCGGGATCTGAGTCCCGATGCCGACCAGACTGCCCGCGTCAGTCACCACTTCAGTGACGCCCGAATCGCCCACCTCTTCCGGCGAGATGAATTTGGCGAGCTGCCCGGGCGTGCCAGCGCCGGCGACTTCAAGCGCGTCTTCGCGCGATTTTTTACCGTCCTTCTTTTCCTTTTCGACCTTACGACTGCCGTCATCGCGTTTCGAGCCGTCGCCCTTTTCACCGGCCCGCTCGCGACTGCTGGAAAGCCCGGCGACGGTCGCATCCTCGCTCCGGGCGACGGTCAGGTCGGTGCCGATGCTGCTGTCGTTCTGGCTGGTCACCCACAGACGGTCAGTGTTCCCGTCGCGCTCTTTGGCGCGGTCAACGATGAAATGCCCGCGCCGCACGCGCGCCGCCTCCGCGCCCGCCTCTTTAATCGAGAGCGAGTAGGCATACATCCCGCTCCTGAGCGCCTCGCCGCTCGCCTGCTGGAGCGGCCAGTTGATCTGAGGTTCAGTCACGGCGCCGCTGTCGTACACCAGTTCGCCCGACTGGTTGAAGATTTGCAGCCTCATCTCCGCGACGGCCTTCTGCGCGGTGAAGCGCACCTGCTCGTGCTGAATGATGATCGTCACTTCCTGCGCAATCGCCGCCGACTGCGCGTCCTGCCGCGTCGTCTGCGCCGGCACGGCGGGCAGAAATAACAACGCGCAAATGAGAATCGCCAGGAACTGTTTCGCTGAACGCATAATCTCTCCTTCTGGTTGAATCATTGTTGTCTCGTCAAAGCTGCTCTGTTTTCTCAGAGCGTCATTTCGCCTGCACTCTCTACTGGCATGGGGTGTGAAAGCATGTCGCGGCTTTTTTCGGGATTCCGCCGCAATGACTGCAGGACGGCGCAATGAAAAGCCCGGGCCGGGGAAATCTGTCGCGGAAAATGTCGCGCCGGGTCGGCAGCTCACATCTGTATCAGCGGAAAATCAGGCGCGAGACCGGAATGGCTGAGAAATTATTCCGGGCAGAAGCTGGAAAAATCTGTCGTGTTTTTGAGTTTTTTGAATCGGAGTTTTGCTGATCACACCGGATTTTGTGGAGAGAAAATTTCTTCAGCGCCAGAGGCGCGCAATGTTTATAACCAGACCGGGAAAAAACATCCCCAGCTCCGTCAGGAGCGATATGTGTGGCTGCGGATGTCGCTCCTGACGGAGTTGAGGTGGTTTCTCGATACGATTTGCTATAAACATTGCGCGCCTCTGGCGCTCGCGAATCGTCAGCCCACAAAATCCAGTGTGATCGGGAGTTTTGAGGTTGAGGCGGGAAAAGGCTGATCACTACCTGAAAATCAGGCACGATGTAGCGCGATTATCCAGATCGCGCCACTTTTATTGATCGGCGGCTCGCAGCGAGTGCGGTCTCACTTCCACTCGCCCTGCAACGTGAACGCGGCCCAGAAGTATGGCGCAGCCCAGCGCCTCTGTTTCGACAGCTCGATCTGTGCCGCGCGCAAGGCCGCCGCCGGCCGGAGGCCGTCTTTCAGCATTCCGCGGTAGAACTGCTTCATCAGTTCCGCCGTCGCCAGGTCGTCCACCTGCCAGAGGCTCGCGACCACGCGCGGCGCGCCCGCGTACATAAAGCCGCGCGCGAGGCCGACGAGCCCCTCGCCTTTGACCTCTTTCCCGAGGCCGGTCTGGCAGGCGCTCAGCACCACCACGTCGGCGGGCAGGCGCAGGTTGTAGATTTCGTGCAGGCGCAGAAAGCCGTCCTGCGGTCTGCCGTTTTCATCAACCAGCGACAACACCAGGCCGGAAAGCTCCGGGTGTTCGCTGTTGAGCAGCCCATGCGTGGCAAAGTGAATGAGGCGGTATCGGCTGAGTTCGTTGCTGGTCGCGGTCATGCGATTCGCCTGAAAGCCCGTCGCTTTCAGCGCCGCCGCGGGCGGAACGAGCGAAAGAATGGCGTTGGCTTCTTCGAGTGAGAAGGGCAGCCGCGTCAGTCCGCCGCGATCACTGGTCGGGTTCATACTCCTGACCGCCTGCGCGAGCGGTGAATTCACGGCCACCAGGGAGCCCTGGACACCGGGCGCGGCCTGAGCCTGTTTGCCTGAGCTTTTGTTTTTGCCCGCCAACGCGATTCTCGGATCGCCGGCTTCAAAGACCGGGTCGGCCAGCACGGCGACGGTGCCGGGCGCTGCCTGACGGCCCGAAGTTTCGCCGCGCAGCACAGACAGCACGGAGGCCGATGGCAGATTCACCACTTCATGCCCGGCGATCAGTGGCGCAGCGGCAGCCTCACCTCTCCCGTCCGTCTGCGGCACAGGCAAAGCGGCGAACGGCAGGTACGACAGCAATCCGGGCGCGACAATGACGAGCCGCTTGTTACCGAGCTGTGCCGCCGCCGGGCCGAGCAGCATGCGGCCGAGCGCGGCTGAACGTTCCGTCATCTGTGTATCGGGCGACAGCGGCTTTGCCGGACGTGTCATCAGCGAGTCATAAACTGTTCGCGCGGCGGCCTCGATCACGGCTCGCGATGGAAGTTCGTAGCTGCTGATCGCTGTGGGCGTCACCACCCACAGATAACTGCGCTTTTCGCCGAGCGCGTATTCGAGCAGCATCGTGTCCCGGTCGAGCTGCTGCTGAATCTCGCTCAGCTCGAGCGGCTGCGGCTGTGTCAGCGCGGCGTAACGCGGGCTGGTCTTTCTGATTTCGGCCTGCGCCTGCCGGTACTGGTCGGTCAGCGCGGCGATCTCTTTTTCGGCGGCGGCCTTCTGCGCCTCGGTGTATTTCCCGCCGAGCAGTCGCGTCAGAGCGTCAAGCCGGGCGGTCAGCCGGTCTTTCAGGCTGCGCTCGCGTTCCAGCAGTTCTGACGCGACGCCCGCGCGGATGTCTGTGCGGGCCTCGCCGAGCTGTTCGAGCAGGCTGCGCGCGCGCGATTGTTCACTGACCCGGAGCGCCGCCCTGTCGTGCCCGGCGTTCGGTTCGGCCTTGTGCCGCTGCATCAGCAGGTCGGTGTCGAACTCATAAAAATCCGCGACGGTCGCGAAGAATGACGAGCGGGTTTCCTGATTGCGCACTCCGGCGCGGACGAATTCGAGCCGGGTGATGGCCTGCTCGATGTGCCCTACGGCCTCGGCCAGCCTGCCCTGCTCGCGCTCCACCTGCGCGAGGTTTCTGAGCGCGCGCGCTTCGGCCAGTCGGTCGCCCGCGGCCCGGAGTACCTGAACGGCCTGCTCGTGATGAGCAAACGCCTGCTCGAGATTCCCGAGTTCGCGCTCGGCCACGCCGAGATTGTCGAGCGCGACGCCGGCCTTGTAACGCTCACCGATTGCCTGAAACAGATCCAGAGCCTGGCGGTGATATTCCGCCGCCTTCGGCGCGTCGCCCAGCAGCCTCGCGGTCACGCCAAGGTTGTCGAGCGTCACCGCCTCCCCGCGTTTGTTGCCCGTGGCGCGGCGGAGCGGCAGCGCCTGATTGAAAAATTTCAGCGCCTCGGGCGAATTCCCGAGCGTGTTATAAAGCACGCCGATGTTATCGAGCGTCACCGCCTCGTTCTGCTTGTCGCCTTCGGCCCGCAGCAGCGGCAGCGCCTGCTGGTAATATTCGAGCGCCTTCGCGGTCTCGCCGAGGTTACGGTGAGCCGCGCCGATGTTATTGAGCACTATCGCCAGAAAAGGCTTATTGCCCTCCGCCTGGAGTAGTGGCAGCGCCTCGGCGAAGTAATCCAGAGCCTGCTGATAATCGCCCAGTGTGTGGGCCCCCTGCCCAAGATTCGACAAGGTTGCGGCTTCCGTAACCTTGTCACCCGTGGCCCTGATGATTGGCAGTGCCTGCCTGAGGTATTCCAGCCTCTTCTGCTGTTGCCCCAGAAAGCCGTACATCGTCCCGATGTTGTTAAGTACCGTCGCTTCCATCCTGCGGTCACCGGCGGCGCGGGTGAGCGGCAGGGCCTGATTGAGAACCTCCAGCGATTTCTGGTACTGGCTCAGGTTCTGGTGGGCGGTGGCGAGGTAGAGCAGGACGATGATCTCGCCGGGCTGATAACCCGCGGCGCGATTCAGGGCCAGAGCCGAATCAAACTTCGTAATGGCCGCTTCAAAGGACTCCTTTTTCCCCTGATCCATCAGGGCGAGCGCCTCGTTGACGGTCTTTTCGGCACCCCACCTGCTTCTCTCCGGCGCGGTGGCCGCCCGCAGTTCGGTCAGCGTCGCTTCGTAGCGCCCCGCTTTGGCGCCCTGGTCTGTCGGAGTCACCTCGACGCGATAGTTCCCCGCCTGCTCAGCCACGAGCGTCACCTCTTCGGTCCCTTCAGTCCGGTCATCAACGTCCACCTCCCAGAGCGGCTTCCCGTCGGGCGAGTAAACTCTGACGACGACGTTGACGCCTTTCTGCGCCACCAGAATTTTCACCCACTGTCCGGCCTCCGCCGTGACCTGATATTGATGCGTCTGCCCGCCGGCGAGATCATGCTCGACGGGCACGCCGGTGACGAGGGGGCGCACGTCCGCCGGCTGTTGTGCTGCTGCAACCGACAAGGCTGACACCAGCACGACAATCAGCAGCGCGAGACGGCGAACGATATTTCGCGGGTAAAAGTGGTACGCAGCCCCGATCATTCTGTTCTGATCTGACATAGGTCACTCCCTGTTGCGGATGGCAATCGTAAAGCGGGGGATGATGGCGGGTAATTCTAAATCAAAGGTGGATGCATGGGTAAAGTCTGCGGGCATCAATCGGGCCACAGCATCTGCCGTTTTAATGATGATCGGCGGGATGCCACATTCAGTGTGACATCCCGCCTGATGATTCCAGCACGGATTTTCTTCGCGCGGCTTACTCGTTTACTTCTTCCTCTTCACCTTTCGGGCAGCAGCGGTACTGCTGCGACTTCTCAAGCAGTTCGATCTGCCGCGCGAGCAGCTTGTTTTCCAGCTCCTTCCGCTCCAGATCGAGCTGGATGGATTTCTGTAACTCCGGCTCGCAGGTGTCACAATCGTCAATGCAGCCTTTGACGATCACGCCCGCCGTCGGCAGCGACGTCTGCCGCTCGAAGCCGAATTCCTTCTGCGCCTCGGGCGAGACCCCGCCGCCGCGCTCCTGATCGAGCAGGCCCTGCCGGAAGAGTTGCTGATCCACTTCGGCGAGCGCCTTCTGCCGCAGTTCTTCATTGAGCGGTGGCTCGGAGATGATCTCTGGCACGACCGGCGTGAAGGTGGCCGCCACGCCGGGGCGGAAGGCGGCGCTCAAATCGGCGGCGTTGATGTTGAGGGCCTGGACTGCCGGCATTCTGACGGACTGCGCCAGCACGGAGGCGGGCAGGAAGTCCGGGATCGCCGAAATCTTGTTGCCAGCCGGCGGCACCGGCACGGGCCGCACCACGTTGGCCGGGTCAATGACGCGCCGCGTGATGGATTCGAGCGTGAATTTGATCGTCTCGGTCTTGTTGAGACGATAAAAGAGGAACGTCACCGCGTGGCACTTGTTCGGGTTGGCGAACTCGCGCGAAGACGACTCGAAATGATCTTCCGACTCGCCCTCCTTGTGTTCGCGCGCCGAGACCTCGCCGACCGACATTGAATGCGCCTTGCGCGTCGCCTCGACCGACTGGTGATCCGATGATTCCGCATGTGATTTATGCTCGCCGAGGAAGTCGCGCGTGGATTCGCCGTTATACGAGCCGCGCGCGTTGACGTCGGCGCTCGCGGACAGGAATCCGATGGAGCCGTCCGCGTCGCCGTGGAAGTCCCACGAACTTTTCTCGGTGTCCTTCTGGTTCGTCTGATCGCGCGAGGAGGCGTCCATCATAAACGAGCGGAGCGCCGTCATCCGGTACTGCTCTTCTGAAATCTGTTCGCTCCGGTAGCTCAGTTTGTTGCTGCTGTCGAACGAGAATCGGCTGCGCCGGTCGGTCGTCGCGAGCCGCACCTTCTCGCCGGGCAGCAGCGTCGTCGTGTAAACGAGGTCGCCGAGCGCGAGCGGCCCGGAACAGCGCGTGAAGCGCGTATGAATGATGACTTCGACTTCGACGGGCCGGCCCGACCGCGTCCTCACCCCGGTCTGAAAAGTCAGCCGCCGCCGCATATCAAATACGTCGCAGACCGGATCGGTCTTCAAATCCGGACAGCATGGGAGCTTGTTTTGTCCGTTATCATTCTCGTGGTCATTGTGATTATCCACTTTCATCCTTTTTCTCCTTCCGGCTATAAAGAGGGCACGAATTCAGAAATTACTGAAGCCGTTTGCCGCATCCACTGACTACTGGCGGCCGTCGGCAAAACATGTCGCGGGAGTTTTCACCCCCGGCAAACATCCAACTGCATCAGCGGAAAACAGGGAGTGAAAAGTGGAAGGGGCCTGCTAAAAAATGTTTGGATTAAAAAGGCAGGTGACGTGAGTGGCCGGAGGCTAGCGGACTCTGAAGAAGTAGCGGTTCAGTTCTTCAGTTTCACCGGCGGCATTAACGCCCGACAGCGTCAGGATGTAATCGCCGGCGGTGAGTTTTGCGGCCGGAATCGTGACGGCGACTTCTGCCCCGGCTTTGCCCGGACGTGCTTTGAGTGACTGCTGACGGAAGACCTCTCCGCCGTCAACCGCGCGGAGCCCGACCTGATAAGACCGGTGATCGTTGCCATCCAGTTTCATTCGCAGTCTGACCTGAGCCGTGCTGTGAGGGATCGCCAATTGACGCGGCTCGCCGCCGCCGCGCAGGAGACCGGGTGTCAGCAGGAAAGAGAGTAACGCGGGTTGAGAAGAAGGCTGCGGGGTGACTTTCTGCGCTTCTATTCGGCGTTGTTCTGCGCGCAGCCGTTCGAGTTCGGTTTTCCACTGAATACCCTGCCCCTGCCACTCGGCAAGCTTTTTCTCCAGTTCCTGCCTTTGTCGTTCCAGCTCCTGCTGGCGCTGTTGCTCAGCCGAACGTTCGGTCTCCAGCCGGGCAAGCTGCTCTCTCAATCTTCCGCGCTCAAGGAATGACCACACCACGCCTAAGGTCAGCAACAATGAGGCCATTGCCAGACCGACGCCCAGGGCGAGCTGCGGGCCGCGCAGCATTGCCACGAGCTTTACCCACCAGGAATCTTCAGGCTCAGATTCACTGATCGCTGCCGGCGCGTCGTTTTCCTGGGCCGAATGGTCAGCTGCCTTCAGCAGCGACCTCGCGAAAGCGACGCGCTCGCGGTGTCTGGGCGTCGCGAGGTAATGCCGCTCGAAGCGCTGCCGGTCGGCCCGCGAGAGCCTCCCGCGCACGTAGCGGTCAACCAGATCGTTTTCCGCCGCCCACATCCGCTCGAACTTTTCGCCGTCGGCGAAGTATTCATCTTCGATGGCGGTCTGCTCGGATTCCGACAGTTCGCCGAGCAGGTAGCGGGACATCAGGTTTTCCTGATCGCTGGGGTTCATTGTTTTATCCGACCTTTGACTTTGACTTTTCTTCGAGAGCGAAAGGCATGGAGGGGTACCACGGATGCCTCTCTACTGACTACTGGCGAAAGCCTCAAATTCATGTCGGTCGAAAATTACTTTTTTTTCAGGCAGCGGCTGACGCACTGTTCGAGCTTGTCGCGGATCCGCTGCGCGCGGCTGCGGAGCGCGTTGAGCGGCAGCCCCAGGCTTTGGGCGAGCGCCAGCCGGTTGTTGATCTTCTCGCGCCGCTCGTCCTGGTAATACTGCATAATCAGCTGCCGGCTTTCGGGCGGCAGTTCCCCAAGGCAGTGATTGAAACATTCCTGACGCGGGTCTTCTTCGGGCTCCGGGTCGGGCGCGGGCAGCGGGGGCAGGTCTTCGAGATCGGCCCTCCTGCCGTCGGGGCTCTTCAGCGTTTCCAGAAAGACCAGCCGCGCCACGCCCTGACAGAAAGCGGGAATGTCGCGGATCGTTTCACCTTCATCAATCTTCCTGATCACGCGGTTGAGCGTCTCGTCGGCGCACTCTTCCGGGTGAAAAGCGCCGCGCCAGTCGAAGAATTTCACGAGCGTCTGCCGCACAGACTCATACTTCTCTCCCGCGCGTTCCGCGTCGGTGTCGAGGCAGGCCAGAAATTTGGCCAGCGCGCCCTCCGTCAGAACCCATTCAGACCTTTGAGCTGAAAGACTGTCCACGTCGCTTTTCTCTTTTCGCGATTCGGCAGATACTGTTGAATGACTTCATCGGTATCGTACATTAACCGGGGGCCGTGAATAAACCGTGACAAAGGTCGGGGCGGTTGAATCCGCCGCCACGGTCTGTTCCGTACGTGCCTGATGACCCATTGTGGGAAGTAAGAATCGCCATGCCAGAACGTCTCGATTTGAATTCAGGTCACCAGCCACGCGAATCATGGCACGGGCTGCAGTCAGGAACCGTGCTGGCCGACCGCTACCGCATCGAGCGCCCGATCAGCCGCGGCGGGATGGGCGCGGTTTACGAAGCCGTGCAGCTCGGCCTTGACCGTGCCGTCGCCGTCAAAGTCCTGCTGCCGATGTTCAGCAGCGACACCCATATGATGGAACGCTTCCGCCGCGAGGCCCGCTCGGCCGCCTCGCTGCGCCACCCGAACATCATTCAGATTTACGATTACGGCATCAGCGAACACGGGCCCTACATTGTGATGGAGCTGATGCACGGCCAGAGCCTGCGGCAGACGTTGCGCGGTGGGCCCATCGCCCCTGAACACACACTGCGAATCATCGAGCAGGTCTGCTCCGCCGTCGCTTCGGCCCACGCCGCCGGGATCATCCACCGCGACCTGAAACCCGACAACATTATTATTGAAGAGCAGGCGGCCGGGCATTTGCTCGTCAAAGTGCTGGATTTCGGCATCGCCAAACTGCTGGAAACGCCGGAGGCGATTTCCGAAGCGGAAACCCAGCCGAACCTGACCGGCGCGAACGCGATCGGCTCGCCGCATTACATGTCGCCGGAGCAGTGCATGGGAATCGAGCTTGACGCGCGTTCGGACGTTTACGCGCTCGGCGTGACGCTTTATGAAATGCTCACGGGCGGCGTGCCTTTCCCGAACGTCTCGTCGGTCGCCGTGCTGATGCATCAGGTCGGCACGCAGCCCATGCGCCTGCGCGAGAGGAGCCCGGAGATTTCCGCCGCCATCGAATCGGTTGTGATGAGGGCGCTCGCCAAAGACCCGCAGATGCGTTACGCGACGGCGACCGAGCTGGCCCAGGCCCTGCGCCGGGCGTTTGATGACCCCGACGCCGGGGATACACATCCCTCGCTGGAACTGGCACGCGCGCCCGGCGACCCTTATCTGACCAACGCCGTGGCGCCGCCGTTCCCTTCGGCCTTGCTCAACCCGGCACAGCGCACCGCGCCAACAGGGCGGCTGCAATCGAATCATCGCCTGGCAATCCTGCCGTTGCGGAACCTGATGGCCGACCCTGAAATCGAATACCTGGGTTATGCCCTGGCCGACGCGCTGATCACGCAACTCTGCTGCCTCAAGTCGCTGATCGTGCGCCCCTCGTCGTCAGTCGAGCGTTACCGCGACCGGGCCGTCGACCCGCGCGTCGTCGGTCGTGAATTGCAGGTGGACACGATCCTTTCCGGCAGCTACATCAGGGCGGGCGAAAACTTCCGCGTCAACGCGCAGCTGATTGAAGTTATGCGCAACGAGGTTTTATGGCAGGAGCGGATTGACCTGAAATTCGACAACGTGATCGAGCTGCAGGATCGCATCTGCGAAGAACTGATCCGCGGGCTGCGGCTGAATCTCTCGACCGGGGAGCAGGAGGCGCTCAGGCAGGACGGGCCGAGCAACCCGGTCGCCTATGAACTTTACCTGCGCGCCCTGGCCGCGCCGCAGAACGCCGACGGCCACCGGCACGCGCTCGAACTGCTCGAAGCCTCGGTCAACCTCGACCCGCTCTACGCCCCGGCGTGGGCGGCGCTGGCCGGGCGTTATCTGAACGCGCGTCATTACCTCAACGATGAATCGCTCTTCGTCAAAGCGGATGACGCGATCAACCAGGCGCTGGGGATCAACCCGTCGCAGCCGGCCGCCATCTTCTCCCGCATTCTGTATCATGCCGATCGGGGCGACGTCAGGAACGCGCTCGTCGAATGCAAGCACCTGCTCGGGGTCGCGCCCAACAGCGAATACGCTTACCAGGCGATGGGCCACGCCTACGATTACGCCGGGCTGCCCGACATCGCGCTGACGCTCTTTCGCAAGGCCGTCGAGATCAACCCGACCACCTACCCTTACATCATCGGCGTGATGCATTACCAGAAAGGCGATTATCCGGCCGCCCGCCGCGAATTCGAAAAGCACTTGGGCGAGTGCCCGGAAATTTACTTCTGGCTCGGCGTGCTGGATCTGGTGGAAGGAAATAAGGAGCAGGCCATCGCCCACTTTGAGACCAGTCTGGCCGAAGCGGGAGCGAGCAAGATGAGCGCGATGACGTACGCCATGCTCTGCGCGGTCAGGGGTGAAAAGGAAGAAGGCCAGCGCGCGCTCAGCGAAATCCTCGACTCGGGCGCGCAGCTCGCGGGTTACAGTTACTACGTGCTGGCCCCGATCTACTCGCTGCTCGGCGATTTCCCGAACTGCTTCCGCATGCTGCGCGAGGCGGTCAGAACCGGCTACGCCAATTACCCCTTCCTGATGTCCGACCCGCTCCTCGCGGCGGCCCGTCAGGCTGAAGGCTTCGCCGAAGTCGCGGCGGAGATGCAGAAGATGCAGACGCAGTTGCAACTGATGCTGGTGACAGAATGAAGAGAGGTCATAGGCAAATCAGGGTCGCTGATTTGAAGGTCAGCTCACTGCAAAGGCGGGCTAAGACTCTTCAGATCGTTCCACAATAATTGTAGTTTGGCAGGTTCCACCCCACTCCTGCAGGAACTGCTCTATCAGCAAGCTTCGTTCTCCAAGCCAAGGATCAAGCACCTCAACGTCACTGGCTCCGATCTTTACCACAATGACTGCGTGTCTCGTGTAAGGTTTTCCGGCTTCCAGCCGTGTTCGGATTTCAACGATTGGAAAAGCGCCTGTCTCAAGCGTTTCCCTCAGTCCATCAATATCAAATTTGCAACTGAAGGTTCCGGCGAATCCAAAGCCGCGCGCAGCTTGCACCAAGTCTCTGGTATCTGTGCCTGCCAGCGGACCAAGGCTGTCAGGAAGGCAATTACTTTTTTCCCGAATCTCCTGCTCTGTCACAGAAACACCCATTGACTCCATTACCATTCGCAGGCAGGCGGGCATACAGGAATACTTAGTCTCCTGTATGTGAAGGGGCGGTTTCGGATACATTGAGGATCTGATCGGCCAGAGGTTTGGCCCGACGTTTCATTTCTTCGACGGGCGAATGTGAAATGATCTTTCCGGTTTTGACATCAATCAAGAGTTCGCCAACTTCACCGCCTTCTCCACTCGTATAGACCAGCCAGATCGGTACACGCCAACATCCGGCTGTTTGATCAAGCTCCGGCTCCTGCGGGCAGAAACGATCCGGCAGGCGATTGTATTGCAGCCAGCCGAAAGCAATCTGAACGGCCTCATCGGAAGGTACGTCTCGAACCAACGGTTCGGTAACCAGTCGGGCAAGTTCTTCCGGCTCCTCACATGATAGATCGTAGATGAATCGTTTAAGTTTGCGAGCCCGTTCCCCCTTCTTAATATCTGCATACTTCTCAAAACGATGCTTAATCTGATGATCCAGCGCTGACAGTTTAATATCTACCTCCCGCCCCCCTGCTTTTACCAATCGCAGTACTTCTCTTTGATTAGCCCATTCGGCCATAGGAATCTCAACAGTGATTGGTCCCACCTCCAGTTTACGTCCGAATAATTCTTGGAAATTAGACTCTCCCTCCATCCGGATGTAAAAAGGGCCATCAGAGTTATCCTGAATAAATCCTCTTCCAGACCGAGAGAGCTTTACCTTGAAAAAGGTTATACTTTCACTCCTCGTGAAAAACTCTCCTTCAGTAATGCCACGAAATATAATGTCAATTTTCTTTATATCTCCGAGGGAGAACCTTCTGTCAGAAGAAAGATCGAAAGTTACATTGAAAACTCTCTGGATAAATTTCAACTTTCGAGCCAGTCTGGACATCCTTAAGAGGGTTTCCAAATCGAACATGGTGGATGGGACTTCAAAGCCAATCAACTCCCCGATTCCATCTGCAACAAGAATAAAACGGCCCCCTTTCAAGAGTAAAAAAATCAAGCGGGTGTAAAGCAGAATGGCGTCCACAGACTGAATTGGCTGACTGACTTCAAGGCTTACCTCATTCCCTTTTTCCAGATTTGAGGCGAACTCGAACGAGACCTTTGGCCAATTACCGGAAGGAAGACTCTCTATCCTGACAACTTTCCCGTCGTAAATAATTTGAAATTTCTGCAGAAGGAGTTCTTTCCCGATGTCTGGAATCACCAATCTTCCTTGAAACTCCCTGTAAACTTTTTCTGCATTTTCTGGCCGATCTGAAATGAAAGCTTCAATTTGCCTCTGTTTGTTCTCCACCGATGAAGAAACTGATACGGAGGCAGAAATTCGTTGTTCACCCCACAAATCAGATACTCCCTGATCTGTAAAAGGCTCAGTCGTCCCGAATACACCAGGCCACGGGGTATTGATTTGTGTTTGCGAGTTGGTCTGCAAATTCATGGTCGAAAATTTACCAATTACATTAGCTCTCTCAGCAGGTGCAATTTTACAGGCCCAGATATGCTTACATCAAAAGAGAAAAAACGCGAGGGCTTCTTAACAGACGGCCCCCGACTTTCGTCAACGTTTCAAGTCTCTTCCCCTCCTGCTCCGACTGATGTGATCCGGGCCGGCAATAAGAATCGCTGATCCGGCCTCCCCCGCGCTCGCGCGGCTGCTCAAACTCTGACCCGGCAACGTCGGGAGCCCCAAGGTTTGGCACGAGGGAAAAGAACACGCCGGCTGCCCCGCCTTGTGATCCCCATCACGCAAGTTGCCGCCTCTCTTTCATCAGGCGCGCCTTCCAAGTATACTTGATCAAGCCAACATGAATGCCACCCCGGCGACGGCAAGGTTATGCAGACTGGTCATTCCCCTGGAAACTACGTAACATTGCTCAGGTCATCTTTATTATGGTGGCGTTTCGCTGGCTGACTTGAATCTGAACTGAATTCGCAAATCATACGGAAACGGAGCAAACAGTAATGTCCCCACCTGTGATTGAAGAACAGACTACTCACCAGCTGCCGATTGAAGATCTCGAAACCGTGACGATCCGCTTCGCGGGCGATTCGGGCGACGGGATGCAGGTCACGGGGTCGCAGTTCACCTCGACTTCCGCGATCATCGGCAACGACATCTCGACGCTGCCCGATTTCCCGGCCGAAATCCGCGCGCCGGCGGGCAGCCTGCCGGGAGTGTCGGGCTACCAGCTCAACTTCAGCAGCCGCGAGATCCGCACGCCGGGCGATGAACCGCAGGTGCTGGTCGCGATGAATCCGGCGGCGCTCAAGGTCAACATCCGCGACCTCGAGGCAGGCGGGATTTTAGTCGTCAACACCGACGAGTTCGTCGAAGGCAATCTGAAGAAGGCCGGGTACGCCGCGAACCCGCTCGAAGACGGGTCGCTCTCGGGCTTCCGGCTCTTCAAAATCCCGATCACCTCGAACACGCTGAAATCGCTCGAGGGCATCAACCTGCCGCACAAGCAGCTGGAGCGGTGCAAGAATTTCTACTCGCTCGGACTCATGTACTGGCTCTACGACCGCCCGATGGAGCCGACGCTCAAGTGGATTGACGAGAAGTTCCGCGCCAAATCGCCCGACATCGCCGAGGCCAACAAGCAGGCGCTCAGGGCCGGATACAACTACGCCGACACGACCGAAATCTTCACGGTCCATTACCACGTCGGCAAGGCGCAGATCAAACCTGGCAAGTACCGCAACATCACCGGCAACGAGGCGACGGCGCTCGGATTCGTCACCGCCTCGCAACTGACCGGTCGCCCGCTCTTTTACGGCAGCTACCCGATCACGCCCGCTTCCGACATCCTGCATGAACTCTCGAAGCACAAGAATTTCGGCGTCAAGACATTCCAGGCCGAAGACGAGATCGCGGCAATCGGCTCGGCCATCGGCGCCTCCTTCGCCGGCCACATCGGCCTGACCGGGACGAGCGGCCCCGGCGTCGCATTGAAGTCTGAGTTCATCAACCTGGCGGTCATGACCGAACTGCCGATTGTGATCATTGACGTGCAGCGCGGCGGGCCGTCAACCGGACTGCCGACGAAAACCGAGCAGGCCGACCTGCTGATGGCCATGTTCGGCCGCAACAGCGAATCGTCGGTCGCCATCGTGGCGCCCGCGACCCCGGCGGAATGCTTCTCAATGGCGATTGAGGCAGTTCGCCTGGCGACGAAATACATGGTGCCGACCTTCTTCCTGTCGGACGGCTATCTGGGCAACGGTTCGGAGCCGTGGGAGATCCCGCCAATCGAAAGCCTCCCGAACATCGAAGTGAAATTCCGCACCGACCCCGAAGGCTTTTTCCCGTACCTGCGCGACGAGCAGACGCTCGCGCGGCCCTGGGCGATTCCGGGCACGCCCGGTCTCGAACACCGGATCGGCGGGATCGAGAAGCAGCACATCACGGGCAACGTGAATTACGAGCCCGACAACCACGACTTCATGGTCCGACTGCGCGCCGAAAAGGTGCAGCGGATTGCCAACGACATTCCGCCGCTCGAAGTCTACGGCGCGCCGGAAGGCAAAGTGCTGGTCCTCGGGTGGGGTTCGACCTACGGCTCGATCACGACCGCGGTCGAGCATTTGCGGGAAAAAGGCGCTTCGGTTTCGAGCGCACACCTGCGTTACCTGAACCCGTTCCCGAAGGAACTCGGCGACATACTCAGCCGGTTCGAGAGAGTGATCATCCCCGAACTCAATCTCGGCCAGCTCGCACTGCTCGTCCGCGCGAAGTATCTGGTTGACACCGTCAGCTTCACCAAGGTCAAGGGCAAGCCCTTTAAGGTTACCGAGGTCGTCAACAAGATCAAGGAGTATCTGTAAAACAAGCTGATGGCCATCAGCAGTCAGCTCTGAAAAAACCGGGGCTGAATGCTGGTGGCTGATCGCTGAAAGCTTTCCAAACTTATGAGCGATACGACACAACCAACCAACGGAACCAACGGCGCGGTAAAATTGACGCGCAAGGATTTCACCACCGACCAGGAAGTGCGGTGGTGCCCGGGCTGCGGCGATTACTCGATCCTCGCGCAGGTGCAGAAAGTCATGCCGGAACTCGGCATCCCGAAAGAGAAGATCGTCTTCATTTCCGGCATCGGGTGTTCGAGCCGCTTTCCTTATTACATGAACACCTACGGCTTCCACACCATTCACGGGCGCGCTCCGGCGCTCGCGACCGGCGTCAAGGCCGCTAACCCTGAGCTGAGCGTGTGGGTGATCACTGGTGACGGCGACGCGCTTTCAATCGGCGGCAACCATTTCATGCACGCGCTCAGGCGCAACCTCGATCTGAAAATCATCCTCTTCAACAACCGCATCTACGGGCTGACGAAGGGGCAGTACTCGCCGACTTCGGAACTGGGCAAAATCAACAAGTCGGCGCCGATGGGAGTGATTGACCACCCGATCAACCCGCTCAATCTGGCTTTCGCCTCGGAAGCGACTTTTGTGGCGCGTTCGATTGACACCAACCCGCAGCACCTGTCCGCCACCATCGAACGAGTGTCGAAACACAAAGGCTCGGCTTTCGTCGAGGTCTATCAGAACTGCAACATCTTCAACGACGGCGCGTTCAAGAGCTTTGCCGAACGCGAGGTGCGCGACGAGCGCACAATCAACCTCGAACACGGCAAGCCGCTCATCTTCGGCAAGCAGAAGAACAAGGGTATCCGCCTGAACGGGCTGAGGCCTGAAATCGTCACTATCGGCGAGAACGGCATCACCATTGATGACCTGCTCATCCACGACGAACATTCGCCCGACCCGACTCTGGCCGGGATTCTCGGGCGCATGGGATCCCCTGAATTCCCCGTCCCGCTGGGCGTCTTCCGCTCGATTGAAAGGCCGACTTACGAAACACTGCTGGAAGAACAGATCGCGCGGGCAGTCAGCGCCAAAGGGGCCGGAGACCTGAGCAGGCTGCTCGACAGCGGCGAGACCTGGGTCATCGGGCCGGACGGCGAACAATCTCCCTCAAGCTCCAACGGTTCGGGGAAGTAACGGTGGTCTGGTAACGATCAGGCAGGAAGGAGGTCCGGAGCGCACCCGAATCAGGAAGTCTTTCAGTCCTTCACCACAAATCGTCCTCTGAATTACATTACTACTGCATTCATTAGCTGATCGCTCTAATACTGGTTTGCTGATCCGAAGTAGCCAGAGGGAGGCAGACAATGAAGGACGCGGAAGCGCACAGCGGACATTTAGTCGTCGTCGTCGGCGCGGGCCCGGCGGGCATTTACGGCGCGCGCAAGCTGGCCGAAGCCGGTCACCAGGTCGTCGTCATCAACCGCGACGTGAAGCCCGGCGGTCTGGCCGAGTACGGCATCTACTTCAACAAGTACCGGATGAAGGAAGGTATCCGGCAGCAGTTCCGCAAAATCCTTTCTGACCCGCGCGTGCATTATCTGGGCAACGTGCGCGTCGGACGGCGCGCCGACCTGACGCTCGATGAGTTGCACGAACTGCTCAACCCGGCCGCGCTCGTGATTGCCGCCGGCGCCCAGGGGACCAAGCTGCTCGGCCTGCCCGGCGAGCGGGCCGCCGGCGTCCACCACGCGAAAGACCTGGTCTACCACTACAATGAACTCCCGCCCTTCAGCCAGCAGAAATTCGAGATCGGTGACCGCGTCGCCATCATCGGCGTCGGCAACGTGATGGTGGACGTCGCGCATTACCTCGTCCACGAGAAGAAAGTCTCCGAAGTCATCGCCGTCGCCCGCCGTGGCCCCGCGCAGCGCGCTTACACCGATCACGAGATGGAAGCCGTCGCCGCCAACATTGACACCGACGACCTGCGCCGCGAACTCGAACGCATCCGCGCGCGCATCGAGCCCTGCGGCGATGAGATTGAAGCCGTCTACCAGGCGCTGCTCAAGCCGCTCAAGCATCCTTCAAAAGAGGGCGAGAGTCCCACGAAACTGAAATTCCGCTTCCTCTGCTCGCCGACGGAAATTATTCACAACTCTGATGGACGAGTGTCTGCGCTGCGAATCGAAGACATGGAACTGGTGCCGAAGGGCGATGACTTTTCGGCCAGAGGCTTGGGGACTTTCACTGACATCGAGGCTGATACCATCATCTTCGCCGTCGGCGACAGCACCGACCCCGATTTTGGTTTGCCGAATGGCAAAGCCGGATACGCGACCAGACCAGACCCCGACCCGGAGCGCCCGGGCGATGAAGCTTACCAGGTTTTTGACCCGCAGACCGGAGAGGTGGTGACAGGCGCGTTCGTGATCGGCTGGTCGCGACTGGCATCGGACGGGCTGGTCGGCAAGGCGCGGCAGGACGGCGAGCGCGGCGTGCAGGTCGTCAACCATTATCTCAGCCGGGTGCCGCCCGGCACGGCTGAAGACGCGGAAGTGAAAATTGCAAGGCTGATTTCGACGCTCGGGCAGCGCGGCGTCCGCACGGTGAATTACGCCGACGTGCAGCGGCTCGAGCGGATCGAACAGCAGGAGGCACAGCAGCGCGGTCTGGAATATTTCAGGTTCGCCAGCAACGAAGAGATGTTCACACACCTGAATGACGGCTGAGCTGACTGTGAAGGCGCAGGGCCGGTCGTTACTTTTGTTCACTGACAATCACAACCAGACAGGACTCAAAGAGGAACTGAATGCAGATCACTGTACTCAGAGAAACCGAACCCGGTGAATCACGCGCCGCCTTAATCCCCGAATCCGTCAAGAAACTCACTGCCCTGAAAGCCGCCGTCGCCGTCGAAAGCGGCGCGGGCGCTGACGCGGGCGGGAGTGATGCTGATTACGAAGCCGCAGGCGCGACTGTCTCGAAAGATCGCGCGGCGCTGCTCGCTTCAGCCGACGTGCTGGTGACGATCAATCGCCCGAAGACGGAAGACATCGCCCGCCTGAAAAAAGGCGCCGTGGTCATCGGCTTCCTGCGCCCGCTCGATGAGCCGACCGCGCTCGCGCCGATGATCGAACGCGGGGTGACGGCGTTCGCGATGGAGTTGATCCCGCGCACGACCCGCGCGCAGGCGATGGACGCGCTCTCTTCGATGGCCACCATCATGGGATACAAAGCCGTGCTGCTCGCCGCCGAGAGAGTCCCGAGGATGTTTCCGATGCTGACGACCGCGGCGGGCACGGTGCCACCGGCCAAAATGCTCGTGCTGGGCGCGGGCGTCGCCGGGTTGCAGGCCATCGCGACGGCGCGGCGGCTCGGCGCAGTAGTCGAAGGCTTCGACGTACGCGCGGCGGCGGGCGAGGCGGTGCGTTCGCTCGGCGCGAAATTCCTTGAAGTTGACTTGGGCGGCCTGCAAACGGAAGACGCGGGCGGTTACGCGCGCGAAGTCACCGAAGAGGTGATGGACCGCAGCCGCGACCTGATCGCCAGACAGGCGCGCCAGACCGATTGCATCGTCACTTCGGCTCAGGTTCCGGGAAAACCCGCGCCACTGCTCATCACCGAAGAGGCCGTCGCCGGAATGAAGCGCGGCTCAGTCATCGTGGACCTGGCCGGGACGACCGGAGGCAACTGCGCTGTGAGTAAGCCCGGCGAAACAGTCGAGAAGAACGGCGTCATCGTGATGTGCCCGCTCAATCTGGCCGCGACCGTGCCGGTGCATGCGAGCCAGCTCTATTCCCGCAACCTGACCTCATTCCTGAGTCTGCTGATTAAAGACGGAGAGCTGAATCTCGATTTCAATGACGACATCATCGGGCCGAGTTGCGCGGTGCATGGCGGCGAAGCAAAGCATCCGCGTGTGCAGGCCGCTTTTGCCGCGAAGCCTTGAGCCAGCAACACGAACTGAAATGCTATGGAGGAATTGAAGTCATCTTCCACATTCAGAATTTCCTTCGAGGATCTGGCTGTGATTGAAGCCGGGGAGGACAGGCTTCCATTAAGCGCGCTGGGTAACGACAGTCACATTCACGGCGGATTGAGAATACGGATCGGAGACCGATTAGTTCCCTCCTTGGGACACTTTGGACCGGATGATGTCTGTTTCTCGGATTGGATCTACGAACTACAAAACATCCTGAAGGCATTTGAGGGAAATGAAATTGCTTCTTATACCTTCGACGAAGGTGAACAAGGGCAACCTGCCTTCCTTTTTGAAAGACAAGGGGACAGCGTTTTCCTGTCCATCATAGATTCTGCTTCTTCAGGTGGAAAGGCTGATCCTGAGTGGCAGAAGGTGCCTTTCGCTTACGCTGGTTTGGTCAGGCAGGTCGACAGCTTTATAACTGGTTTTGTGAGTGTGCTGCGCGGGGCATCTCCTGAAAGAGCAGATGAATGGATTGCGGAATTCCTGTAATTCAACCCTGAAAAAAGCGTTACACCCCTATAGGAGGATTTATCGTGAGTGCAGACATCCTGATCGCATCCTTGTACGTTTTCGCGCTGGCCGCTTTTCTGGGCTATCAGGTGATTTCGCGCGTGCCGCCGCTGCTGCATACGCCGCTGATGTCGGCGACCAACGCGATCTCGGCCATCTCAGTGGTCGGGTCAATCGTCACGGCCGGGGCGAATTACAATACCGTCAGCACGGTCCTCGGCTTTATCGCCGTCGTCTCGGCGACGATCAACGTGGTCGGCGGCTTTATGATCACCGACCGCATGCTCAGGATGTTCAGGGAAAGGATCGGCGGCAGAAGTGATTCGGGCGAGAAGGAGGGGCAGCACTGATGGAGTTCAAATATCTGATTGAGATCACCTACCTCGTTGCTTCCATTCTCTTCATCTTCGGTCTGAAAAGCCTGAGTCATCCGAAGACGGCCCGGCGGGGGATGAATCTGGCGGCGACGGGGATGCTGCTCGCGATCATCGGCACACTGCTGCATCACGACATCGTTGACTACACCTGGATCATCATCGGCCTGGTCATCGGCGGGTTGATCGGCGCGGCGATGTCCATCTGGATGCCGATGACCGCCATGCCGCAGCGGACCGCGCTCTCTCACGCTTTCGGCGCGCTGGCGGCGTCGCTCGTCGGCATCTCGGAATATTACCGGGAAGTGGTGGTCATGCACGAAACGCTGCCGACTTACAAGATGGCCGCACTCGGTTTTGAAGTCCTCTTCGGCAGCCTCACCGTGACGGGCAGCCTGATCGCGTTCGCCAAACTGCAGGAGCTGATGCGCGGCACTCCGGTCACTTACAAGGGGCAGAACTTCATCAACGTCGGCCTGTTCGCCTTCGCGGCTGGAATTTTTATCTATCTGATCTATGACCCGACGTTCAGCACGTTGTTTTACGTGATGGTCGGGCTGTCGTTCCTGTTCGGCGTGCTGCTGGTGATGCCGATTGGGGCGGCGGACATGCCGGTCGTGATGGCGCTGATGAATTCCTACGCGGGACTCGCTTCGGCGGCGACGGGCTTTGCCATCGGCAACAACGTGCTGATCATCGCCGGGACGCTCGACGGCTTTTCGGGGTTTATTCTTTCGATCCTGATGTGCCGGGCGATGAATCGCTCCATCACCAACGTGCTGTTCGGGGCTTTCGGGGCGGCGACATCTGATACGGGCGTTCAGGTGGAAGGCGTGATGCGCGAAGTGAGTTCTGACGACGTGGCGACGCAGCTCGCCTACGCGCGGCAGGTCGTCTTCGTTCCCGGTTACGGGATGGCGACGGCGCAGGCACAGCACGCCGTGCGCGAGCTGGCCGACGTGCTTCAGCACAAGGGCGTGATCGTCAAATATGCCATTCACCCGGTGGCCGGGCGCATGCCGGGTCACATGAACGTGCTGCTCGCCGAAGCGAACGTGCCTTACTCGCAGCTTTACGAACTCGAACAGGTCAACCCCGAAATGCCCGCGACCGATGTTGCGGTCGTGATCGGGGCTAATGATGTGGTTAATCCCGACGCGCGCGATAACCCGAAGAGCCCGATTGCCGGGATGCCGATTATCGAAGTGGACAAGGCGTCGTCGGTCATCGTGCTGAAGCGCGGCAAGGGCAAGGGTTTTTCCGGGATCGAAAACCCGCTCTTCTTCAAATCAAACACCGGGATGCTCTACGGCGACGCCAAATCCTCTCTGAGCAAACTGGCGCAAGCCGTGCAGCAGGCCTGAGGAGTGGTCATAATTTTGTGCAACGCGAGCCCGCGGATGCGGGCGGGGAGAATAAAGCCTGGGGTGGAGCGACAGCCGCAACCCCGGGAGGTAGCGCCACCATGCCCATCAAGCCCGTGAAACGGGCGGCAGATCATCGCGGTTACTCGCCTTCGGTTTCTTCGGCTCCCTGCCAATCGCTGTCGCCCGCCTTCGCGCGCCTCGCGTGATTTTGCGCTTGCCCTCCCGGGGTTGCGCGGGCGCTCCACCCCGGGCTTTATTCTCCCCGCCCGCATCCGCGGGCTGAAATGCAACTGCCTGTTTCGCGAAAAAATCCGGGTGATAACAGGCCCGACGGCCCCGGCGGCTGACATTTTTGCAGGAGGTTTATTACAGGATCGCCGTAACCAGCCACTACACTTCCCGCCGCAGTTAAGGATGATCCGGTCCTTCATGGCCTCACTAACAACCCGCATAAAGCAGTCCACTGCCCTCAAACAGCACATTCGATAGTGATCATGGTATTTCCGACTGACCCGCAGTTTCGCCCGGGGGGCGGTCAGCCGGTTTCAGACTCACTACCGACGAGGCAACTCACTTATGTTTACCCGGCCTTCGCGTCGCTCCCTGTACCTGTCTGTTTCGGCTCTGATTTTTGCGATCCAGCTCGTCGGCTTCTTCGCCAGCAGGTCGGGCATCAGGCATTCATCAGACCAGCCGGTACTGGAACAGACGCTGGTAAGACAGTTCCCGGCGCTGCGCGACAACCTAGCGGGAGGGGCCGAATTCGCCCCGGCGAATGAGCAGGTGAATGGGCGCGCGGTGGCGGGGCTGGCGGTGAAACCTGCGTCAGCGGCCGAGCCTGAGCCGCCGGCGGGCCTCGCTCCGGTCGAGCGTGAGGCGTGGGTCGAGCGGGCGCGGCGCGCGGGCAGTTCGATCAAACCTTTCTTCCCCGCCCGCTACCGCAGCCCGTTCACGGTCGAAGGCGAAGGCGTGAAAGCAGTGCTGCGGCCGCTCGGGGCCGCAAATCCGGCGGCCGAAGTGGTGAATGGCAAGATCGTTTATCGCAACGCTTATCGCGCGACCGACAGCCTGCACGCGGTCAAGGCGAATCGCAGCGAGGAGTTTCTCTACCTCGCTTCCGCCGACGCGCCGCGGCGCTTTGAATATGAAATCAGCAGTGCGGCTGAAATCAGACTGGAAGCGGGCGCGGTGCTGTTCAGAAACAAGGCCGGGCGCGCACTGCGCATCGAAGCCCCCTGGGTGATTGACGCCCGGGGCAACCGGCACGAGAGCGCGGCGCGGTGGGAACTCGGGCGCCAGGGAGAGGGCGGCTCACGGCTGCTGGCCCTGACTCTTGACGCGCAGGGTCTCGCTTACCCGCTGGTAATTGACCCGAGCTGGAGCAGCACCGGCAGCATGTCGGTGGCCCGCAGCGGGCACACGGCGACGCTGCTCGCGAACGGCAAGGTGCTGGTCGTCGGCGGGAACGCGAGCGGGGCGGCGGCCGAACTTTATGACCCGACGACGGGCACGTGGTCAGCCGCGAGCAGTCCGACGGCGGCGCGCAGCAATCACACGGCGACGATGCTTACGAACGGCAAGGTGCTGGTTGCGGGTGGCACGGCCGGCGGCACGACGGCTGAAATCTACGACCCGGCGACGGGCAATTGGGCGGCGACCGGGCCGATGCAGACGCCGCGTGACCGTCATTTCGCCACGCGGCTCGGTAACGGCAGGGTGCTGGTGGTCGCCGGTTACAATGGCAGCAACACGCTCATCGGCTCGGCAGAAATATTCAACCCCGACGTCGGCAGCTGGACCAGCACGGCTTCGCTCAGCGTGCCGCGATCTCGCTTCGTCGGCACTTTGCTCGCGAGCGGCAAGGTGATCGTTGCCGGCGGGCGCGACGGTTCCGGCTTGAACGCCCTGGCCAGTTGCGAGGTTTACGACCCGTCCAACGGCACGTGGCGGCCTGCCGGCGCGCTCGCGAACGGGCGCTCGGATCACGCGCTGGCGCCGCTCGCCGACGGCAAAGTGCTGGTCGCGGGCGGCAACAATTCGGCTGGCAACAGGCTTACGAGCGCCGAAGTTTATGACCCCGCAAATAACACCTGGAGCGGCGCGGGCGATCTGTGCGTGGCGCGCGCCGGTCACTCGGCCACGACGTTGGCCGGTGGCAGAGTCCTGGTGGCCGGCGGCGAAGGCAGTTCCGGCTATCTGCTCAGCACCGAACTCTACGACCCGGCGACGGGCACCTGGACGATCTCCGGCAACCTGGGCAGCGTCCGCGCGGCACACACCGCCCTGCTGCTCGCGAACGGCAAGGTACTCGTTGCCGGCGGGCGCAGCAACGCCACTGCTGCCATTGCCAGCGCCGAATTGTTCGAGCCGGATGGAGAGTCCTGGAATGCCGCCAACTCTATGGCGGTGGCCCGCGAGAGTCATACGGCGACGCTGCTCCAGAACGGCAAAGTCCTGGTGGTCGGCGGCAACGCGGACAGCCCGGATGCGGAAATTTATGATCCGGCGACGGGCACGTGGTCGGCGACGAGCGCGATGGTCGTGTCACGCCATAACCACTCGGCGACGCTGCTCCAGAACGGCAAAGTGCTGGTCGCGGGCGGAACCAATGCGGTGGTCGGGGCCGAACTGTACAATCCGGCAAACGACACCTGGTCCCTCACCGGCTCGCTCGTCACGCAGCGCTCGGACCATTTCGCCACACTGCTCGCCGACGGCAGGGTCCTCGTCGCCGGCGGGCGCAACATCACCAACACGCAACTCTACACGGCGGAAATTTACGACCCCGGGACGGGCGCGTGGGCGGCGACCGGCGCGATGAATGTGATTCACCTGACCATCAGAGGCGTGCTGCTCTCGGACGGCAGGGTTCTCGTCGCCGGCGGACGCACCAGTTCCAGCGTCAACGCACTCGACGCCTGCGAGATTTTTGACCCGAACGCCGGCACGTGGAGCGACACGGGCAGCCTTAATACCGCGCGGTCGAATCAGACGCTCACGCTGCTTAATGACGGCACGGTGCTGGCGGCGGGCGGCGTTGATGACGCGAACGCGAAACTCTCGAGCGTCGAATTGTACAACCCGACCAGCGGCGTCTGGATTTACACCGCCGGCCTCTGCGCCGCGCGCTCCGATCACACGGCCACGCTGCTCGCGAATGGTAAGGTACTCGTCGCCGGCGGCGAAGCCGACAACAGTTTCCTGAAGGTCGTAGAGCTGTTCGACCCGACGGCGGGCGCGTGGAGCGGGCCGGGCGACCTGACCGCGCCGCGCGCATATCACACGGCCACGCTGCTCACGAGCGGGCAGGCGCTGATTGTCGGCGGGCAGAATGACTTTGAGAATTACAGCCCCGTCAGGACGGCCGAACTTTATTCCGAATGCTCCGCGCCGGCCGTCACGACGCAGCCGGCCAGTCAGGTCAAATGCACTACCGGGGCCGCCAGCTTCGGCGTCGTGGTCTCAGGCACAGGGCCTTTCCAGTATCAGTGGCGCAAGGGCGGGACGCCCCTCAGTAGCGGCGGGAACGTCTCCGGCGCGACGACGGCCACGCTGAACATCGGTTCGCTGACCACGAATGATGCCGGGTCGTATGACGTCGTGGTCATCGGCGCGTGCGGCACGATCACCTCAGACCCGGCCACACTGACCGTCAACTCACTGCACAGCATCACCGCCCCGCCGCAATCGCTCACCCGTTGCGAGGGCACACCCGCCGGCTTTTCAGTCGCGGTCAGCGGGACCGGGCCGTTCACTTACCAGTGGCGCAGGAACAGCAACAACATCAATGGCGCGAATGCCGACACCTTCAACATCGCCGCGGTCACTGCGAACGACGCGGGCAGTTACGATGTCGTCGTCACCGGCACATGCGGCAGCGTGACTTCAACCGCTGCGACACTGACCGTCAACCCGCCCACCAGCATCAACTCGCAGCCCGCGTCGCTGGCCGTGTGTGAGAATTCGCCGGCAATCTTTTCGGTGACGCCTTCAGGCACCGGCCCGTTCACTTACCAGTGGCGCAAGAACAGCAGCAACATCAGCGGCGCGACCGGCAATACCTTCAGCATCGCTTCGGCCACGCAGAACGACGCCGCCAGTTACGATGTCGTCGTCACGGGGACATGCAGTGCCGTGACTTCAAATGCCGCGACACTGACGATCAACTCTCCCACCAGCATCAGCTCGCAGCCAGTCTCGCAAACAGTCTGCGAAGGCGCACCAGCAAACTTCTCAGTCATGCCTTCGGGCACCGGGCCGTTCACCTACCAGTGGCGCAAGAACAGCAATAACATCAATGGCGCGACCTCCGGCGCCTTCAGCATCACCACTGTGTCAGCGAACGACGCGGGCAGCTACGACGTGGTAGTGACTGGCGCGTGTAGCAGTGTGACTTCCAACGCAGCAACGCTGGCCGTCAATCCTGCGACCAGTATCACGGCTCAACCTGCTCCACAGGCTGTCTGCTTCAACGCCTCCGCGAGTTTCTCGGTCACGCCCGGTGGGACCGGCCCGTTCACCTACCAGTGGCGCAAAAACAGCAATAACATCAACGGCGCGACAAGCAGCACCTTCAGCATCACCGCAGCGACGCAGAACGACGCGGGGAATTATGACGTGGTCGTCACCGGCGCGTGCAGCGCCGCCACTTCAAATACGGCGGCGCTGACAATCAATGCGTCCACCAGCATCAGCACGCAGCCCGCCTCACAGACTGTTTGTGAAGGCGCATCAGCAAACTTCTCGGTGGCGCCTTCGGGCACCGGGCCATTCACTTACCAGTGGCGCAGGAACAGCAGCAACATCAACGGCGCGACCGGCAGCACTTTCAGCATTGCCACCGTGTCAGCTAATGACGCCGCCAGCTACGATGTCGTTGTCACGGGCGCGTGCAGCACAGTGACCTCAAATGTCGCGACACTGACCGTCAACCCGACCACGAGCATCAGTTCACAACCCGTGCCGCAGACCGTCTGCCTCAATGCCCCCGCCGGTTTTTCGGTGACGGCGACGGGCACCGGGCCGTTTACTTACCAGTGGCGGAAGAACGGCAATAACATCAGCGGCGCGACCGGCAACACCTTCAGCATCGCTTCGGCCACGCAGAACGACGCGGGGAATTATGACGTGGTCGTCACCGGCGCGTGCAGCGCCGCGACTTCAAATGCCGCGGCGCTCGCGGTCAATTCGCTGACCAGTATCACGGCCCAGCCTGAATCACAGACCGTCTGTCTTAACGCCGCCGCGAGCTTTTCAGTGACGCCTTCGGGCACTGGCCCGTTCACATATCAGTGGCGCAGGAACAGCAATAACATCAACGGCGCGACCGCCGGCACTTACACGATCAACTCGACCACGCAGAATGATGCCGCCAGTTACGATGTGATCGTCACCGGCGCGTGCGGGTCGGCGACTTCAAGCGCCGCAACACTGACCATCAGTACCAGCCCGACCATTACCGCTCACCCGGCCTCGCAATCGCTGACTGCCGGCCCGCCCGCCAGTTTCTCGGTCTCGGTCACCGGCATCGGCCCGTTCACTTACCAGTGGCGCAGGAACAGCAACAACATCAACGGCGCGACCTCAGGCACTTACACGATCAACTCAACCACGGTGAATGATTCCGGCAGTTACGACGTGGTCGTCACGGGCGCGTGCGGTTCGGCAACTTCAAATGCGGCACAGCTGACCGTGCTGAGCAGCGCGCCGGTGCTGGGGCTCTCGTGGCTCAACTTCGACGGCGTGACCGACAACAAGGGTGATTACGTCACGGTTGACGATGCGAACGACCTCGATCTCGGCAACAACTTCACGGTCGAAGCCTGGGTCAGGTGGCGCGGGGCGCCGGCGGGCTGCTGCAACGCGATCATCTCGAAACCGGGCCGCGACGGCGGCGGCATAACGACGACGGGCTTCCGCCTCGACCTCAGCAACGGCCGCCCGACGCTCGCCTTCAACGACACGCTGGGGCCGCAGGCCATCAGCGGCCCGACGGACTTCCCCGTCAATCAGTGGACGCACGTGGCGGCGAGCAAGGCCGGGCGGATCGTGAAACTCTACGTCAACGGCGCGCTGGTCGGGACGACCGACCTTGGCTACAACCTGCCCGTCGCGACCGACGCCAGTCAGAACACTTCGACGAAACTGGTGATCGGCCGCGAGTTCACGAGCGGCATGTTTGACCGCGCCTTCGGCGGCGAGATCAGCGAAGTGCGCGCCTGGAACTTGGTGCGCACTGACGCGGAAATCGAGGACAACTACAACAACTCACTGGCGGGCACGGAGAGCGGGCTCGTGTTGCTGCTGCCGATGAATGAGGGCAGCGGCGTGACCGCGAGTGACCGCACGGGCAATCACCACAACGGCTCGCTCGGCGGCGGCAATGCTGATAATCAGCCGGTGTGGTCGGCGACGGAAGTTTATCGCGAGGCGGGGCAGCCCGCGCTCCCCTTCAAGCGCCTGACTATCACCGACCCCGACAGCACGACGCTTGAGAATACGACGGTGCGAATTTCGACGAACCTCGCCGCCGGCGACACGCTCGCCTTCACCAGCCAGAACGGCATCACCGGCAGCTTCAACGCCGGCACGGGGATTCTCGGTCTGAGCGGTTCGGCATCGGTGGCCAGTTGGGAGAGGGCGCTGCGCTCGATCAGCTTCAGCAACACCAGCCCGAATCCGAGTACCGCGACGCGCACGCTGCTCGCGGTCGTTGACGACGGGCAGTCAATCAGCAACGTGGCTTCGGTGAGCCTGACGTTCATCCCCGCGCCGACCGTCTCGATCAACAGTGTGTCAGTCGCGGAAGGCAATTCGGGCACGACGAACGCAGCGTTCACAGTCACGCTCTCCGCCGCGACCGATCAGGATGTTGCTGTGTCATACGCGACTGCCAGCGGCACGGCCACCGCGGGCAGTGATTACGCTTCGACCTCCGGCACGCTTGTGATTCCGGCGGGCCAGACTTCCGGGACGATCACGGTGCCGGTCAGCGGTGACTGCGCGGTCGAAAGCGATGAGACGTTCACCGTCGCGCTGTCAAACCCCGTGAGCGCGAAGCTCGGTTCACAGGGCAGCAACGGAACCGGGACGATCACCAACGATGACGTGGCGGGCACGATTCAGCTCGGCGCCGCGACTTATTCGGTCACCGAAGGCGGCGCGGCGACGATCACAGTTTCGCGTTCCGGCGGCGGCGCGGAAACCAGCGTGAATTACGCAATCACTGCCGGCACGGGCGTTCAGGGCGCGGATTACACGGCGGCGGCTTATTCCGGCACGCTCACCTTTAGCTGTGACGAACTGACCAGGACGATCACGATTCAGGCGGTGGATGACAATGTTTTTGAGTCGAATGAGACTGTCAACATCGCCCTCAGCAATCCGACCGGCGGGGCCGCGCTCGGCAGCACGTCATCGGCCGTGCTGACCATCACTGACAACGACACGAAACCGACCGTCGCTGTCAACAACGTCAGCGTCACCGAAGGCAGCAGCGGCACGACTGATGCCGTCTTCACGGTTACGCTTTCCAACCCGAGCAGTTCGGCGAACACGGTCAGTTACCAGACCGCCGACGCCTCAGCCGTCGCTCCCGGTGATTACACAGCGGCTGGCGGCAGCCTGACTTTCAACCCCGGCGAGACCGGCAAAAACATCACCATCAAAGTCATCGGCGATACGCTTGATGAAAACGACGAGACCTTCACTCTCAGCCTCTCCGACGGCCAGGGCGGCTTACTCGCCCAGGGCACGGGCACGATCATTGATGACGATGATCCGCCCGCGCTCTTGATCAATGACGTGACGGTGACTGAAGGCAACAGCGGCACGGCGAGCGCAGTTTTCACGGTCAGCCTCTCGGCGGCCAGCGCGAAGAGTGTCACGGTGAACGTTGCCACCGCGGACGGCACGGCGACCGCGCCGGGCGATTACACGGCGCTCTCGACGACGCTCGCGTTCAATCCCGGCCAGACTTCACAGACGGTCACGGTGCAGGTCAAAGGCGACACGGCCTATGAGTCTGACGAAACCTTCCTCGTTAATCTGAGCAATGCAACCAACGCGACGATTGCCAGAAACCGGGCGACCGGCACAATCACCAACGACGACCCGGCGCTCGTGGCGACCAGTACGGTGGTGACCTCGTCACTCAACCCGGCCACGCTCAATCAGGCCGTGACCTTCACGGCCACGGTCAGCGCGACCTCGCAACAAAGCGGCGCGCCGACCGGCACGGTGATTTTCAGGGACGGCGCGACCACCCTGGGCGGTGGTACGCTGAACGCTTCGGGTAAAGCGACCCTGGTCGCCTCGGCACTGGCCGCGGGGTCGCATGCGATTACGGCGGAATACGGCGGCGACAGCAGCTTTGTCGCCAGCACATCCGCGACACTGACGCAGGTGGTGAATTCGGACTGCGCCTTCACCGTCTCGCCGCCGACGCAGAAATTTACTGAAGCGGGCGGCAATTTCACCGTTTCGGTCTCTACCACCAGCGGCTGTTACTGGACGGCGATCAGCAACGTCCCCTGGATTTCAATCGGCGATGCGGGCTTCAAACTCGGCGACGGCTCGGCGAGCGTCACGGTCGAGGCGCTCACCGGCGGCGTGGTTTCGCGCACCGGCACGCTCGTGGTGGCGGGCCGGACGGTGACTGTGGTTCAGGGCCGCAACGTGACGACGGTCTCGGCGGCCAGCTACGACGACACCGCAGTCGCGAGCGAAGGCATCGCGGCGGCATTCGGCCTCGAACTGGCCCCGATGACTGAGGTCGCGACGGCGGTGCCGCTGCCGGAGACGCTGGCCGGGATCAAAGTGAAGATCACCGACAGCGACGGCGTCGAACGTTTCGCCTCGCTGCTGTTCGTCTCGCCGCTCCAGATCAACTTCGTCCTGCCCGCCGGACTGGCGCCGGGCCCGGCAGTTATTACGGTCACGAGCGGCAGCCTGCAGAACGGGGCGGGAGTGGTGCAGGTGGCCCGGGTCGCGCCCTCACTCTTTACGGCTGACGCGACAGGTCAGGGGCCGCCGGCGGCGCTCGCGTTGCGCGTCAGGTCTGACAGCACTTCGAGCTACGAGCCGGTCGCGCAGTTCGACCAGGCGCAGAACAAATTCCTGCCCGTCCCGATTGACCTCGGCACGGCGCCGGGCGCGACGACCGACGAACTCTTCCTCGTGCTGTTCGGCACGGGCGCGCGCGCGCGCACGAGCCTCGCGGATGTGACGGTGAAGATCGGCGGCGATGACGCGGAAGTACTCTATGCCGGCGTGCAGGGCGGCTTCGTCGGCCTCGATCAGGTCAATGTGCGCATCCCGCGCAGTCTCATCGGGCGCGGCGACGTGGACGTCACGCTGACGGTGGAGGGCCGGACGGCCAACACGGTCAGAATCAACATCCGTTGAGAGAACCGGAACACGGATGAGGCGAACCCGGGCGGATTAATATTGATGCCAGCCGACCCGCCGAATTCGTCTCATCCGTGTCACATCCTGATTGGAAAAAAAGATTGACGCACTGATTAATCAGGAATACACTCCGCGCCGATGTGAAGTCTGGCAGGCCCACCTGGTCGGCTTCATTTAACAACCCGCCGGTAAGTCCCCTTAAATTTCAGTTCTTCAAATGAGCAGTTTCCTCTTTTCCAAAGCTGTCGGATTTCAGCTCATTTCATTCCCTCTGTTCAGCCACCCCCTTCTTCAACTCGAAGGTCAGGCTACACCGCCCCATGTCCGCCTCTTTCACGATCAGTTGAGGTAACGGCTGTTCACTCAGATCACTACTGAGCAGGAAGCGATTGCGGTGCTGACGGAAACTGCGCCGTCATCAGGCTGGCAGACCAGACAAAAGGGCTTTTAGTTTATGTTCACCTCCAGAATCCGTCGCTCGCTTTACATCGCAGTTCCAATCGTTCTGTTCCTGAGCCTGCTCGCCGGCTTGACGGCCGTGCGGTCAGGAAAGATTTCTTCTTTCATTCGCACTTCCACGCTCGGGTCATCGCTCGCGTCGAAGTTTCCGGCCATCAGCGAAAACCTGGCGGTCAAAGCCGAATTCACCCCGGCCACGGAGCTGGTGGTCGGGCGCGCGATTCCGGGCTTCACCATGAAAGAGGGAGCAGACGCGGCGGCGGCCGGGCCCGAGGCCCCGGCAGGGCTCAAGCCCACCGAGCAGAAAGCCTGGCTGGCCAGGGCGCGGCGCGATCAGGCTGCGGGCCGGCAGACCACGCTGAAATCATTCTTCCCGGCCAGCTACCGCGACCCGTTCGTGGTCGAGGGCGAGGGGATGCGGATAGTGTTGCGGTCGGTCGGGGCTGAGGACGCCAAGGCGGCGGTCGAGGGCGGCCGGATCATTTATCCCGACGTGTACCCGGCAACCGACAGCCTCCACGCAGTGAAGGCGGGCCGCAGCGAAGAATTTCTCTACCTGCGTTCGTCGGACGCCCCGCGCCGGTTCGGGTACGAACTGAGCAGCGTGAGTGGGGCGACGCGGGTTGCGCTGGAAGCCGGCGCGGTGAAATTCCGCGACGCGGCCGGGCGTGAGTTGCAGATTGAAAAGCCCTGGGTCATTGACGCCACCGGCCGGCGCTCGGACGAGGCCGTGCGGTGGGAACTGGGAGAGGCGGCGGCCGACGGGACGCGGGCACTCGGCCTGGTCGTGGAGCCCGCCGGGCTGACATATCCGCTCGTGATTGACCCGAGCTGGACCGCCACCGGCTCGCTCATCACCGCCCGTTATAACCACACGGCGACCCTGCTCACGAATGGCAAGGTCCTCGTCGTCGGCGGCACTAACGGCAGCGCCCTCGCCAGCGCCGAATTGTATGACCCGACGGCCGGCACCTGGAGCGCCACCGGCTCGCTCACCACGGCCCGATTCAGCCACACGGCGACCATCCTCGCTGATGGCAAGGTTCTCGTCGCAGGCGGCTATAACGGAGGCGCACTCGCCAGCGCCGAAGTCTACGACCCGGTGGCCGGCACCTGGAGCGCGACCGGCTCACTTACCACCGCCCGCTACTTCCACACGGCCACCATGCTCGGGAATGGTAAAGTCCTCGTGGCCTGCGGCAGGGGCGGCAGCGCCCTCGCCAGCGCCGAGCTGTACGATCCGACGGCCGGAACATGGAGCGCCACCGGCTCGACCAGCGAAGTCCGCTTCTGGCATACCGCGACACTGCTCGGGAATGGCAAGGTTCTGGTGGCAGGAGGCTATCTCGGTTCGAGCGTGGTGACAAGCGGCGCCGAATTGTATGACCCGACGGCCGGCACCTGGAGCGCCACCGGCTCGCTCGGAGCGGGCCGTTACTATCACGCCGAAACATTGCTCGCGAACGGCAAGGTTCTCGTCGCAGGCGGCTACGCCGCGAGCGGCAACCGGCTGGACAGTAGCGAATTGTATGACCCGACGGCCGGGACGTGGAGCGCCACCGGCCTGCTCTCGACGACTCACAGTAACTTCACGCTGACCCGGATTGATAACGGCAAGGTTCTGGCCGCCGGCGGGGTCGGCGGGGACACGGTGGCGGAGTTGTATGATCCGAACTCCGGCAACTGGAATACCGTCGTCTCGCTCAACACGGCGCGCAATAACCACACGGCCACGCTGCTGCCGAACGGCAAGGTGCTGGTCGCCGGTGGGACCTTCGCCTCGACCGCAGTGGCCGGCACTGAAATCTACGACAACTGCCTGGCAGTGGCGATCTCAAGCCAGCCGACCAATCAGGCGGCCTGCGCCGGCGCCACCGTCTCCTTCAGCGTCGGCGTCACCGGCGACACGCCGTACACGTACCAGTGGCGCAAGGGCGGGAACCCGCTCACCGACGTCGGGACGATTTCCGGCTCGGCGACGGCCACACTGACTATCACCGGCATCGTCGCGGGCGACGTCGCGAGTTACGACGTCGTCGTCACCAATGCCTGCGGGACGGTCACTTCAAATGCCGCCACGCTGACGCTCATCCCGCCGCCCGGCATCGCCATGCAGCCGGTTTCGCAATCAGTCTGCACCGGCTCGACCGCGATCTTTTCGGTCACACCCAGCGGGACCGGGCCCTTCACATATCAGTGGCGGAAGAACGGCAATGACATCTCCTTCAATTCCACGTCCGATACTTACTCCGTGGTCGGCGCATCGCAGGGTAACGCCGGGGACTACGACGTGGTCATCAGCAACGCGTGCGGCAGCACCACCTCAAACGTCGCGACCCTGACCGTCAAGGACGGGACCAGCATCACGGGCCAGCCCTCCTCGCAGACCGTCTGCGCGGGCTCGCCGGCCAGCTTCTCGGTCACGGCGTCGGGCACCGGGCTCTCTTATCAGTGGCGGAAGGGCGGCAACCCCATCGGCGGCGCGACCGGCAGCACTTACAGTATCGCGTCAACCACCGCCGCCAGCGCCGGCAGCTACGACGTGATGATTACCGGCTCGTGCGGCAACCTCACTTCCAGCCCGGCCACGCTGACGGTCAACTCGGCGCCGGACGTGACCGACAATCCCAATAACCGCAGCACGACTTTCGGCAGCACGGTCAGCTTCAGCGCCTCTGCTGACGGCACGCCGACGCCCAGCATCGTCTGGCAGGTCAGCACCGGCGGCGGCGGGTTCAGTGACATCCCCGGCGCAACCAGCAGCCCCCTCGTACTCTCCAACGTCACGCTCGCCCAGAGCGGCAACAGGTACCGCGCAATCTTCACCAACAGTTGCGGGGTGACCTTCACCGGCGCGGCAACGCTGACCGTCACGCCGGCGCCGACGACAACGACCATCGCCTCATCCGGCCCGTCCGTGTACGGTCAGGCCGCGACCTTCACGGCGACGGTCGTGAGCGGCAGCAACCCGGTCACCTCAGGCACGGTGACTTTCCGGGACGGCGCGACGAATCTAGGGTCGGCCCCGCTCGACGGCAGCGGTCAGGCCGGCATCAGCGTCTCGACGCTCGGCGCCGGCTCGCACACCATCACCGCCGATTACAGCGGCACGGGCAATTATCTCAGCAGCACCAGCCCTGGCGCAGGCCAGAGCGTCAGCAAGGCCACGCTCACCGTCACGGCCACCGACGCCTCGAAGGTTTACGGCGCGCCCGTGAATTCGCCCGACGTCAGCTACTCCGGCTTCGTCAACGGTGACACGGCCGGTGTGCTGTCGGGCTCGCCCTCGGTCAGCACGACGGCCACGGCCGGCAGCCCGGTCGGCCCGTACCCCCTCACGCCGAGTACGGGCACACTCTCGGCCGCCAATTACAACTTCACTTTCGTCAGCGGCACGCTGACGGTGACGAGGGCCGTGCTGACCGTGCAGGCGAATAACGCCTCGCGTGTTTACGGCGCGGCCGATCCGGCCTTCACTTACTCGATCAGCGGCTTCGTCAACGGCGACACGGTCGGCGTCGTGAGCGGCACGCCGACGCTCGTGCCGGGTGCCACCGTAAGCAGCCCGGCAGGGAGCTACGCGATCGTGCCCAGCCTGGGCAGTCTCGGCGCGGCCAACTACAGCTTCGCCTTCGCGAACGGCACGCTCACGGTGAACAAGGCATTGCTGATCGTGCAGGCCAACAACGCTTCGCGCGGTTACGGCGCGGCCGATCCGGCCTTCACCTACATCATCACAGGTTTCGTTAACGGCGACACGGCCGGTGTGGTGAGTGGCACGCCGGTGCTGACGACGACGGCCACGGCCAGCAGCCCAGTCGGCTCTTACCCGCTCGTGCCTGACACGAGCGGCCTCGGCGCAGCCAACTACAACTTCACCGCCAGTAATGGCATCCTGACCGTCACGCAGGCCGTGCTGACAGTCACGGCCGACAGCAAGTCGAAGGCTTACGGCGCGGCGCTGCCAACGCTGACCGTCAGCTACTCGGGCTTCGTCAACGGCGACTCTCAGGCT